>JGI994J12354_10004038_pt1 | contig 13398 bp, 9 predicted proteins | sample IntmicLarv3ML3BL_FD_12354 | JGI IMG/M metagenome (IMG submission 12354)
CTCAAACCCCGGTGCGTTTTCGTCTATTTTTATACCCGCCGCAACCTCGTATAGCCAATCGACAACCGAACCGAAGGCGTAGTGGTTGAAGGAGTTCATCTCAACACTCCAAAAACTGCCGTCGGGCTTGATCCCGTCCCAATGCTCCCATATAGTCGTTGCGCCTTTGGTGATAGGGTAGAGCCACGAGGGGTATCCTGTTTGCAGAAGCAGCGAATACGCAATATCGGCATAACCACCGTCTGCCAGTACATGGAGCAGGTATGGAGTGCCTACAAACCCTGTTTTAAGCTTGCAATCGTTGGCAACAATCATAGCCGCCAGTGCCGCCGCTGTGCCTTTGCGGTCTTTGGTCAAATCGAAATAGAGTGCCAGAACATGCTCTGTCTGTGTACTATATTTGCCGTCATATGTATCTTGAAAAGCCTCAACTTCCGAGGCATACTGCGCTTCGTATGCGCTCATATCCTTGCCCAAAACCTTGCCGGCTTTAACAAAGAGCATGGTGGAATAAGCATGGAACGCCATTTTTACGAATTCTTCGTCTGTCGCGCCCTTATAGCTGCCTTCCTCCGCGTCCAGCGCCAGCCAGTCGCCAAACTGGAAGCTGTCGCTGTTTTTGCTGAAAGCAAGCCATTTTTCCATACACTCAAACTGACTTTCCAGCACCTCTTTGTTCCCGTAGGTCAGATACAGCTGCCATGCGCATGTTACGCATACGTCGCCCCATGCGGCGGAGAAGTCCTCGCCGTTCATAATATCCGGTATTACAGAAGGGATGCCGCCGTGGGGGCGTTGGTCGGCCCGCACATCCGCCAGCCATTTTGTGAAAAACTTATTTACATCAAAGTTATACGACGCCGCTTTCGCGAATATCTGCACATCGCCTGTCCAGCCAAGGCGTTCGTCGCGCTGGGGGCAGTCTGTGGGGTAATCTACAAAATTGCCCTTCTGGCTCCAGATGGTGTTCTGGTAAAGCTTGTTCAGCATCTCGTTTGAACTTTCGAAAAATCCCGTGCGCTTCATATTTGTATGCACAGCAATGGCGGTGAATTCGATATCTGCATCCCACGCGAATTCTGCATCCGCGGGACACTCGTCGATTCGTATATATCTAAATCCTGTAAATGTAAAATGTGGCTTATATGTTTGCGCGCCGTCTTTGCAGATATACTCAATCTTGGCTTTGGCGCTCTTATAGTTTTCGTTGTAGAAATTACCGTCTTTGTCAAGCACCTCGGCGTGGGATAGTATGACCCTGTCGTCCGTCTTGGCATTCAGCTTAAACGCAACATAGCCGCTCAGATTCTGCCCAAAATCCACAACCCGCTCGCCTTTGGGGGTTGTTATAAACGCCACAGGCGCAAACCGCTCATGCTCGGTAACATGCTCCACCTCCTGCAACACCAGCATATCCTTCGGTGCGTCTAAAACAGCTGCGTTTCTGTTGAAATCGGGCGTGATTCTTGCGTCATACGTCTCGCCGTCGTATATGGAGTCGAACAATATGGGGCTGTCGCTGCACATCCAGCTTTCGTCGGTAATCACAGTTTCTGTATGGTCGGCAAACGTAAGCTCGAGTTTTGCTATAATCGCCGCTGTGTCGCCATACAAATTTGGCTGTGTTATCCAGCCTGTATGATTAACCCACGCAAGCCGCCCTTTATACCATCCGTCGCCCACAAAAACGGCGAGTTCGTTGTTGCCATCCAGCATATCTGTAACGTCGTATACCTGGTATTGGTGATGTTTGTTGTAGCTGGTGAAGCCCGGCGCTAAGATAAAATCGCCCACTCTTTTTTCGTTCAAAAACGCCTCATAAACGCCTTTTGCGGTTATATAGAGCTTTGCCGATACCACATCATTTTTGCTTTCGAAGCATTTTTTGAAAATCTTTCCGCCTGTTATCCAGTGTGAATTTGTCATGCTTACATCCCCTTTTGTATTTTATATATTTATAGTGCGCGCGCCGCACAAGTTTCGCATGGTTGCCATTCCGTCCCAAATCATATTATGAAGAAACACATATTATTATATAACATTAATGAAGCATTTTGTATTGTCCAAATCCACGAAAAATATTGCGTATTTTAAGATTTTTCAGCATTTGCGCCAACAAAACATTTAAGCGAAGACTAGAACCGGTACTCGATTTTTTACATGGATTTTACACCGCCGCGTATATAGGCTTTACATCGAAGTTATAAACTCACACCGTAAACTATAAAAAAGTGAGGTTATGATTATGAAAAAAGCAATAACAGCGGTATTGGCATTTATCATGTTAGTTTGTGTATTGGCAGGATGCGCGGGCAATGGTGAGTTCGACGATTCGAAGCCTATCAATGCGATATCGCGCGAGGACGGCTCGGGCACACGCGGCGCGTTTATCGAACTTTTCGGTATAGAAGAAAAGGGCGAAGACGGCAGCAAAAAAGACAGAACCACAAAGGAATCGCCTATAGCAGACAAGACCGATATCATGCTTGCGAATGTGGAAACAGACAGATACGCAATCGGATATGTGTCGATGGGTTCGCTGAATGAGAAGATAAAGGCAGTAAAAATAGACGGAGCGGAGGCTTCCGCCGAAAATGTGAAAAATGGCACATACAAGATTTCGCGTCCGTTTAGTATTGCCACAAAAGGCGAAGCGACAGGACTTGCAAAGGATTTCATCGACTTTATCCTGTCTAAGGAAGGGCAGGAAGTAGTATCCAACGGATATATCCCAATAAACGACAACGCCGCAGCGTATGCGGGAAACAAGCCGAGCGGCAAGATTGTTGTGGCTGGTTCGTCGTCTATCACGCCGATTATGGAAAAGCTCAAGGAGGCGTATGTTGCCATCAACCCGAACGCGACGATAGAGATACAGATGAGCGATTCAACCTCGGGCATGACAGGCGCGATCGACGGCACATGCGATATCGGTATGGCGAGCCGCGAGCTTAAAGACAGCGAAAAGGCAGTGCTTACAGACACAGAGATTGCGCTGGACGGTATTGCGGTAATTGTTAACAAGAACAATCCCATATCGGAGCTTACAAAAGAGCAGGTTAAGGCGATATACACAGGCGAAGTTGAAAATTGGAATGGTATAGCGAAATGAAAAACGCAAAAGAAAGATTGATGCATATCGTATTTTTCGTATCAGCGCTGGCGAGCGTGCTTGCTGTAGCGCTGATATGCCTGTTCCTGTTTGCAAACGGCATCCCCGCAATGGGTAAAATCGGCATATTCAATTTCCTGCTTGGCAAGGAATGGTCGCCGAGCGATACGCCTGCGGTGTTTGGCATACTGCCTATGATACTCGGCAGTGTGTATATAACAGCGGGGGCGGTAATCGTTGGTGTGCCTATCGGCGTTCTAACGGCTGTGTTTATGGCGAAGGCGTGTCCGAAGGGGATATATAAAATCTTAAAGCCCGCCATAGACCTGCTCGCCGGCATACCGTCTATCGTGTATGGATTCTTTGGGCTGGTTGTAATCGTGCCGATTATAAGGGAGATTTACGGCGGAACGGGAAGCAGTATCTTAGCCGCGTCGATTTTGCTGGGCATCATGATACTTCCCACAATCATCAGCGTGTCGGAAGCGGCGATCCGCGCTGTGCCGGAGTCGTATTATGAAGGTGCGCTGGCGCTTGGCGCGAGCCATTGGAGGAGCGTGTATTTTACAGTACTGCCCGCGGCGAAATCGGGCATATTTGCGGCGGTTATCCTTGGAGTAGGGCGCGCGATAGGGGAGACCATGGCGGTTGTTATGGTAGCGGGCAACCAAGCGCGTATGCCCGCAGGAATATTTAAGGGTGTGCGAACGCTGACGGCGAATATCGTGATTGAGATGGGATACGCGGCGGAGCTTCACCGCGAGGCGCTGATTGCAACAGGCGTTGTGCTGTTTGTGTTTATACTTCTCATTAATCTGTCCTTCTCAATCTTGAAAAGGAGGGCTGAGAAATGAAATCGAAAAAAATCGGCAACAATATTCTATGCGCGGCTACATGGACAGCGGCAATATTCACCATCGGCATACTGCTCTTCTTGGTAGGATACATACTCGTGAAGGGCATACCACATATCAAGCCGTCGCTGTTTGCGCTTAAATATACAAGCGACAATGTGTCGGTTGTGCCTGCGATCCTAACGACTGTCTATATGACGCTGGGTTCGCTCATCATCTCGGTGCCGCTCGGCATATTCACAGCGATATACCTTGTGGAATACGCAAAACGCGGCAACAAAATTGTGGGGCTAATCCGTGTAACCGCCGAAACGCTTGCGGGCATACCGTCAATCGTATATGGGCTTTTTGGGATGTTGTTTTTTGTAACATACCTGGGGCTTGGGTTCTCTGTGATAGCAGGCTCGCTCACATTGGCGATTATGATACTGCCGCTTATTATGCGCACAACCGAGGAAGCGCTTAAATCTGTGCCCGACAGCTTCCGCGAGGGCTCGTTTGGGCTTGGAGCGGGCAGATTGCGCACAGTGCTGAAAATCGTGCTGCCTTCAGCCGTGCCGGGCATACTTTCGGGCGTAATACTTGCGATAGGCAGGATTGTGGGCGAAACGGCGGCGCTGATATATACAGCGGGCACGGTTGCGCAGGTGCCGAGCGGCTTGACAGACTCTGCGCGAACGCTGTCGGTGCATATGTATGCGCTGTCGAGCGAAGGATTGCACACAAACGAGGCGTATGCGACAGCGGTAATCCTGCTTGTTTTGGTGATTGGTATAAACGCGTTGGCGGCTACGGCGGCTAAGAAGTTGACGAAAGGAAAATAATATGCAAAAATTCAACATACAAAACTTAAATCTGCACTACGGCAGTTTCCATGCGCTGAAAACGGTAGATTTGTCTATTACCGAAAAGGAAATAACGGCGTTTATCGGTCCTTCGGGATGCGGCAAGAGTACACTTCTCAAAACGCTCAATCGTATGAACGACTTGGTGGAAAACTGCAAAATTGACGGTACGGTGCTGCTCGACGGCGAGGATATATACGGCGGTATGGATTTGATGCTGCTCCGCAAGCGTGTGGGTATGGTGTTTCAAAAGCCGAATCCGTTTCCAATGAGCATCTACGACAATATCGCGTTCGGTCCGCGTACACACGGAATAAAGGCTAAAAATCGGCTTGACGAGATTGTGGAAAATTCGCTGAAAAGCGCTGCGATATGGGACGAGGTGAAAGATCGACTGAAAAAATCGGCGCTTTCGCTGTCCGGCGGTCAGCAGCAGCGAATGTGTATCGCACGCGCGCTGGCGGTTGAGCCGGAGGTGTTGCTGATGGACGAGCCAACCAGCGCGCTCGACCCGATATCGACAGGAAAAATTGAGGATTTGCTATTTGATTTGAAGGAAAAGTATAGTATAATAATTGTGACGCATAATATGCAGCAGGCGACAAGGGTCAGCGACAAAACTGCGTTTTTCCTGCTTGGCGAGGTGGTTGAGTATGCGGAGACAGATACCATGTTTTCTGCGCCGACGGATAAACGCACCGAGGATTATATTACAGGGAGGTTTGGATAATGCGAAAAAGATTTGACGAACAGCTCGTATGCCTAAACAACAGCTTGATAGAGATGGGCGCGCTGATAGAAAACGCTATTGCGCTCGCGTCGAAGGCGCTTATAGGGCAGGATGCGAAGCTTGCGCAAAAGGCGATAGATTCCGACGCGGCGATCAACGAAAAGGAGAAGGAGATTGAGAGTCTCTGTCTAAAGCTCATTCTGCATCAGCAGCCTATCGCGCGGGATTTGCGCATGATTTCCACCGCGCTCAAGATGATTACCGACATGGAGCGCATTGGCGACCACGCGGAGGATATCTCCGAGATAACCATCCTGCTTGCCGATACGGTATATATCAAGCGGCTCGACCATATTCCGCAGATGGCGGAGGCGGCGATTAAGATGGTGTCGGACAGTATCGACGCGTATGTGAAAAAGGATGAAGCACTTGCGAAAAGCGTTATCCGATACGATGATATAATCGACGACCTTTTTATTAAGGTGAAAAGCGATTTGATTGACCTGATACACGAAAACAAAAACAACGGCGAGCAGGCGATGGACTTGCTGATGATTGCGAAGTACTTCGAACGCATAGGCGACCACGCGGTTAATATTGCGGAATGGGTTGTGTTTTCGATTACAGGCAAGCATAAGGATAAGCAGGTGCTTTGATAGGAGGCGATGGTTCTGCATAGGATTTATATTGTGGAAGACGACGACAATATACGGGATTTGGTTGTGTATGCGCTGAAGTCGGCGAGCTTTGAGGGCGTGGGCTTCGAGAACGCGAAGACATTTTTCGACGCAGTGCGCAGTAAACAGCCCGATTTGGTGTTGCTGGATATCATGCTCCCGGAGGTCGACGGGATTGCCATATTGAAAAGCCTTAAAGGCGACAGTGAAACCTGCGAACTGCCTGTTATCATGCTAACGGCAAAGGGCAGCGAGTACGACAGGGTGAAGGGGCTCGATTTGGGCGCAGACGACTATATTACAAAGCCGTTTTCGGTGCTTGAGCTGGTTTCGCGGATAAAGGCGGTACTTCGCAGAAGCGAAACGCAGCATAAGCCCGACGAGCTTACGGTTGGCGATGTGACGATATATATTGACAAGCGCGAGGTGGTTTCGGGCGGCGAAAATGCGGTGCTTACCTTCAAGGAATTTGAATTGCTTTGCTATCTGATGCAAAACAAGGGCATAGTGCTGTCGCGCGACAAGATTATGGAACATATTTGGGGCTTCGACTTCGAGGGTGAAAGCCGCACGGTGGATATGCATATCAAAACATTGCGGCAAAAGCTCGGCAGTGGCAGCGAGATAATTAAAACAATCCGGAATGTAGGATATAAGGTGGATGTAAATCATCCATTCTCCGTTCGTTCGTAACCGCGTTCTTTCAATCCTAAAAGAACGCACTCGCTCCGGACAATGGTGATTTACGGTTTTTGTGGGAGGTATCAATAGTAGAATGAGAAGACGAATCTATGCAAATATGTTGTTTTTAAGCGTTATCAGCATCGCTCTTGTGGCGGTGTTTTTGGCGCTTGTGTTTTATATTGGCTTCGACAATCAGGTTAAGGGCGAGCTTCAAAACAACGCGGTGCTTCTTGAGCAGGTGCTGAACCGTATTGAGGACGACGCGGATTATTTGCGCCTGCTCAGCTTGTCCGGCGGCGATATACGTATAACGCTCATCGCGTCGGACGGCTCTGTTACATATGACAATATGGCCGATTCGTCCGGTATGGAAAACCATGCACATCGCAAAGAGATTGTTGAGGCGTTAACAGACGGTACAGGTGAGAGCAGTCGTATCTCAAGCACATTCGGCGAAAAAGCGTATTACTACTCGAAAAAACTGTCCGACGGCACAGTACTGCGTGTGTCGAAAACCACCAGCAGCATCTACGGCGTTTTTATGCGAAATCTGCCAATTTGTATTCTCATCATGCTGTTGATACTCCTTTTGAGCCATTTTATAGCAAAAAGCCTTACAAAAAAGATTACGAAACCGATTAACGATATCGATTTAAACACCGCGGAATGTGTGTATGACGAGCTTTCGCCGCTGATAAGGACGATTACAAATCAAAGGCAGCAGATCGACAGCCATATCTCGGAGATTCAGCAGAGGAATATAACCACAGCGGCGATTGTTGAAAATATGCAGGAGGGGATACTGCTTCTCGACAAATCGGGCGTTATACTTGCGCTGAACCATAGCGCGATGGGGCTGTTTGGCGCAGACGAAGGCGCGGTGGGGAAAAATATAATTGAGATAACCAGAAACACTGAAATTATCGAAAACAGCAAAGCAGCTTCGGAGGGCGTTCGTTCGTCTTTTGTTGTTGATATCTCGGCAAAGACGTATACGGCGTTTTTCAGCCCTGTTTCAAGCGGAGGCGCAATCGTACTGTTTTTAGATATTACCGACCGGGCAAACGCGGAAAAGATGCGGCGTGAGTTTTCGGCGAATGTGTCGCATGAGCTTAAAACGCCGCTTACCTCTATTTCGGGCTATGCCGAGATGATAGAGGGCGGTATGGCAGAAGCGGAGGATGTGGCGGCGTTTGCAGGCAAAATCAAAGACGAGGCGGCGCGGCTTTTGGATTTGATAGAGGATATTATGAAGCTGTCCGAGATGGACGAGGCAGACCGCGCGAAAAGGTTTGAGGAAGTTGATTTGGCGGCGACCGCGCAGGAGGTTGCGGGAAGTTTGCGCAGTAAGGCGGCTGAATGCGGCATTGCGGTTAAAACCGATTTGCAAAAAACCGTGGTAAGCGCCAATCGGCAGATGATGTTTGAGCTTATGTATAATCTTTTAGACAACGCAATAAAATACAGCAAGCCAAACGGAAGCGTTGAGATAGCTGTAAATTCAGGCGATGGTGCGGCGAAAATCACTGTTGCAGACAACGGAATAGGGATATCGAAAGCGCATATCGGCAGGATTTTCGAACGATTCTACCGTGCAGACAAATCGCACTCGAAGAAAACGGGCGGCACAGGGCTTGGGCTGTCTATTGTGAAGCATATTGCGGCGTGCCACAGCGGCGAGGTTCGGGTAGAGAGCGAAGAAAATGTTGGCACAGTGGTGATTGTGGAGCTGCCGATGTAATATTGTGGATTAAATAACAGGCGGAATGCTGACTCGTGCATTCCGCCTGTTTTGCATATTTTCCGCTATTTTGCTGTCCAAGCGCTTCCGTTCCATCCAACCGCCTTAGATGGACACAGCGGACGCATGGTATTGCCGCCTTCCCAAACCACAGCCTTAACAGTATCTGTATTGCTCGGGATGCTGATATTTGCAGTTATATCGCCGCTTTGGGTGATTGTTTCTGTCTTTACACCAATCAGCTTGTTTCCGTCATAAACCGCAACCACCAGCATTGCACCGTCTTGCCCGGGGCGGTTTAGGTTTACTGTTACCTTGCCTGCCGCCGCATCCGGTGTAACGCTCATGATTTCCGCAGGGGTATTGCTGCCTGCTGCGAAATAGCACCACAGCATATCGTCGAAGATGATGGGCGGCGCGGTCGGGTTGTTGCCTGTGGGGATCGCGCATATAAAATACTGAGTCCAGCCGCTGAGCGGAATGTTGTAGTTGTTTATAACATAGTTTGCTTCTGTGATCGGCTGACCTGCGGCGTTTGTCATATTTCCCTTGAAAATGAAAGTCATACGCCCTGCGGCGGGGTTTTCCGCGTTTGGCTCAAGGAATACCTCGGTGGTAATCCACTCATTTTGCAGCCAACGTACGCCCGCGTCCTGCCAAGACGACCCAACGGCATAGATTGCGCCATCCTTGCCGAAAGACAGGAAGGTTGGGTTGCCCGGGAAGTTGAAACGCCACTCGTAGCCAAATCCGTTTGCCGCATTCGGCGCGTTTGTAAGCTTGGTTTTGAAGGTAAACGCAACATTTTTGCCCGCAAAGTCGTTGCTCGAATAACGCCACTGCGAGTATGCGCCCACATCTTTTATCGTCATGCCGTCGGTGGTATAGCTGTATGCGCCGCCGCCTGCCGCGGGGAATGTTGTGCCGAGTGTGAGGGTTTTGCCGTCGCAGTCGTCGCGTCCGATCTCTTTTCCCCAATAGAAAACACGGTCTGCCGTTTGCGACGGAAGATGCGACATCACATTAAAGTTGACAGTATATACATTCAAGGTGCCGCCGGTGTCTTTTGTTACAACAACAACCGTCTTTGTTTGGCCAAGGGTCACAGGCAGGACCACCTTTTGCCCGCCGTTTGATGCTGTCCCTGCGGGGTTTGTTGTCATCGCCGATGTCAGAGCATTTGCCTTTGCGAAAAGCTCTATATTTTTGGTGCCAAACGGAAGCAGGATGTCGTATGTGCCGCCGAAGTCGGTTGGGGTGAAGTCCGATACAGGTATCGTTTGCCCCGCCGAATCGCCGTCTTTGATGGTGTATTCCAGCACATCGAGCTTTGCTTCGGTTGTCGCGCTGATAAACGGACCGGGATACTCCACATTTACATATTCAGGCACTCTTCTCTCGCCGTATGCGTTTGATGCTGTGAAGTAGAATCCGTCTACTTCTGCCATCAGCGGCTCTGTGTAGTAATAGAAAACGCCCTTTGTGTAGTCGTTCATAGAAGCATCTTTTTCCATAATATGCGGCGTTCCGTCTATCCAAACCTTAACATCGCCGACGGGACCTGCGCCGTCTAAATCGCGGTAGATTACGCGGTATGTAACGTCTTGCCCTTCTCTGACATTGTTTTTAAGCACTGCGCCGCTAAACAGGAACGGCTCTGCATCGTCGTAGCCGGTAACTCCGTAAAAACTGCCGATTGCGCGCAGCAGAAGCTCGCCGTCCAGATACAAATCGTCGTTTGTGCGGAAAATCGCGCCGCCTTTGTTGAAGTAGTCGGCAGGGAACAGGAAGTCGCTGTGCGACGAGCCTGTTAGCATATTGGGGTATTGGTCGTAGAAAACCTTCTGTACCTTTGTGGGGATCAATTCCTGATTTTTGCCTGTTATACTAACATAGTGATTCCAATATTTGCCTAAGAGAGTGTCCCAATAGAACGACGCCAATCCTGCGGTGTCGTCTGTATACTGCTCTCGTATAAAGCTTTTCCAGTATGATGTGCAATGGTACGAATGCAGGAGCGAAAGGTCTCTGCCTTTTGCTTTGAGGTCTGTAACCACATCTTTAATCGCATCCAGCTCCGGATATGCGCCGCGGGCTTGGCTCCACAGCGTTGCGAGATATATGGTATTTACGCCGTACCAATACGGATTGTCTGTGTCTATAAGATAGTTCGCGGTGCCTATATGCGCGCCGTCTTGCGAAACAATCGGGATTATATAGAACACAAACTGCTCTCGAAGCTCCGCCGCGAATGGGTTGTCTGACAGCAGAAAACGAATTGTCTTTGCCATCGCCAGAGTGGAAGTTTCGTATGCGCACTCTCTGCCCATCATAAATACACCTTTTCTGTCGTTTAACGGTACACTGCTGCCCGGGTCTGTAATGGTTATCATATCCATAGGGATGTGATAAAAATGGCTTTCTGTTAGGCGTTCAACCTCAACATACGGGCTGTCTTTAATCTCATCGATCAGATGCTCCACCTGTGTGCTGGTATGTATTGGTGTGTAGCAGACATACGCAACATCCTCTTTGAATGTGTGGGTAAGGGTATATGTGCGCGGTTCGTCGTTCACACCCTCTGCCGACACCTCATACGGAATACGGTCGTCGACGATATCGCCGTTGGCAAATATAGCGTCGCCGGGATAGAAAATGTTCAGCGGTCTGCTGTAGCTGTAAACTACACTGTCTGTCGAAACATTTTTGTCTTTCCACTTGAAGGTCACAGTCTTGCCTTCAACATTGCTTATCCTAAAATAGAAGCTGCCAAACGCGTCCGACTGTGTTTCGTTGAACGTTATTGTATACGGCGCGCTGTCGGATATCGTGTATGTGTTATGATTAGGTGCAATACCTGTGCCGAAGCCGCTTCCGTCCAAGACGCTCGGGTCGGCAAAGAGTACAGGCGGCCCGGAATCTGCGCCGACAGTCGACGCCAGCGCCGGCAAGCACCCTAGTGTGAGAAACAGCATAAGTAGACCGAATTTTTTTAACATGACGAAACTCCTTTTTAAATTATTTTGTTGTGCCTTTAACTCTATTATAGAACAGAATGGGATTTTTGTATTATCCAAACTAATGAATTATATTGCGTATTTTAAGATTATGTGATACAATAATTATGGAAGTAATTGCGAAAGGAGGGATGCGGATATGCAGCGAAACCGACTTGTTACCATAAGAAACAGTATGTCTGACCGTGTAAACGACGAGGATACTCTGCTTATTGAAGAAAGCTTGATAGATTGCGATTTTGAGCTTCACAGCCACGACTTTTTCGAGATTGAATTTGTTCTTTCGGGCAGCGCCACGCAGATTTTAAACGGGGAAAGCTACGAAGTGCAAAAAGGCACGCTGATTTTTTTGCATCCTTACGATTACCACGAATATATCGTGCCAAAAGGCGGGAATTTCAATCGCGTAAATATCTCATTCAGCATGTTTTATGCGGATGCCAAAACTATTTTGGAGCTTTTGCAGATGCCGCCCTTTGTTATAGATGTTACCGACGAAAGCGAGTTTGATTTTCTGGCAGGATTGCTCACATTCGCCGCCAAGGAGTATATGGCAAGCGTTAAACACAACGGACCCAGAGCGGACTACAAATACAGCCATCCTTTTATCAGAAGCTTGGTCGAATGCGTTTTCAAATTTCTGTTTGCCCAGCGAAATGAGTCTAAAATCCTGCCTGTTGCGCGAGAAAGCAATATGCAAAAGATATTGGCGTATATCCACAGCAACTTCAGAGAAAATATGACGCTCGACGATATTTCGGCATTTGTATCGCTGTCTACACAATACACATGTAATATTTTTAAGGACGCTCTTTCCAAAACAATCAAGCAATATATAAACGAACTGCGGCTTGCCTACGCGGCGGAGCTTCTGAAAACATACGACCTTTCTGTCAACGAAATATGCTACGAGTGCGGATATCAGACACTTTCGCACTTCTTGCGGGAGTTCAAAAAGATGTATGGAGTGAGTCCGCTTGCATACAAAAAACAGAGCTGATACATTGCGTATCGGCTCTGTTTTTGTATATCTTAAATATGCAGTTTCCTCTTAAAACCCTTCAAGCTCCAGCATTTCCGCCTGCTCCAGCCAACCGATACATGTCTTCAAATCGAACGGGGGAGTGCCTGCCATATAGTGGTTGCGCCCCTTTACGCCGTCGCATTCCCACTCAATTAGGTAGAAGTGCTTTTCGCCCATGCTGTAGAACAGTCTGCCCAGATTGCGGCAGCTGTTGGGCGCCAAAATGGTATTGCCCTCAAGCACAACAGCCGAATCCGCCGCCAAATCGCGTATTTTATAGCTGATCTCCTTGGTTTGCAAACTGTCGTTCGCCGCCATAACAGAATTGTGCCAGTCTGTCGGTTCGGTAAGCATAATGCATACAGTCTGCTGAGAACGCTTTATGAAGTTATACGCAAGCTTTTTGGTGTAGAAATAATCCACCACAGCGTCTGAAAACTGCGGCCATCCGTCTATCAGATTCCACCATATGATACCTGTTCTGCGCCATTTTGAGGTTCGGAACAGCTCTATGAAAAACTTAAACGCCTCCGCCTGTGAAATCTGACTCGCGAGCGCAAAATCGTGCAGATTATCGGGGATATAGCCAAACAGCTCGCGAATCTGGTTTGCCATAAGCGGGATACGGTAGGTGTGTTGCCCGCCCATACCGTCCTCGGGCGATGCGCAGTGAACAAGCCATTCGTGGTTGTCGTTCCAAGGCCAAAGCTTGTC
>JGI994J12354_10004039_pt1 | contig 13396 bp, 16 predicted proteins | sample IntmicLarv3ML3BL_FD_12354 | JGI IMG/M metagenome (IMG submission 12354)
TCTTTTCCACCTCAGTGGGATATTATATATTATTTTTTGATTTTTACAATATTTGGGACATTTTCATAGATTAACACTTAAGACATTATCATAGATTAAACACATATTAGATAAATAAAGATAAAAAAAACTTGGTAAAAATTAAATAATCTGATATAATACCTATAGAAAAAGAGGAGGTACACTATGGCAAAAGTAGGAAATAGACAAAATAAAACTCTTGTATGTACAGTTTGTAACAATGAAAACTATCGTACAGATAAAAATGTAAAAAACACAACTGATAGATTAGAATTAAATAAATTCTGTGCAGCTTGTGGTAAACATACTGCTCATAAAGAGAAAAAATAACATTTAGGGGAGTCGAATTATGATAAATGTAAATGATTTCAAAAATGGAATGACTATTAAAATTGATAATAATATATTCCAAATATTAGAATTTCAACATGTAAAACCTGGTAAAGGACCAGCTTTCGTTAGAACGAAAATAAAAAACTTAAGAACTGGAGCAACTATTGATAATACTTTTAATGCAGGTATTAAAGTTGAAACAGCTAGAATAGAAAAAAAAGATATGCAGTTTTTATATTCAATGGGTAATACATATTATTTTATGAATATGGAAGACTATGAACAAATAGAAGTAGATGGAGACTCTTTAGGTGTTGAAAAAAACTACTTAAAAGAAAATATGAACATAAATATTGCTACATATGAAGGTGAGATAATTGGTATTACACTTGCTGATAAAGTAGAGCTTAAAGTAGTATCAACAGAGCCAGCAGTAAAAGGTAATACGACATCAAGTGCTATGAAAGATGCAACTTTAGAATCAGGATATGTTATAAAGGTTCCAATTTTCATTGACCAAGATGAAGTAATAGTTATATCTACAAAAGATGGTAAATACGTTTCAAGAGCATAGTATTTACTTTTTTTAATGAATCTGTTATCCTAATCTTAGGAGGGTATATGAAAAACAATAATGTAGTTAGAATTGCTAATGTTACACTTCCAACAGAGCATAGTAGAGCAGAAATCTCTGTTACAGTCATGAAGGATGATGTTTATTTAGGCGGATATACAGTAGGGACTGATAATAGATTATCTTATAATATTGATGAAGATGTAATAGAGTCAGGCAAAGGACCAGAGGCTTTACAAGTATTAAAAGATAACGGACTAAGTGCTTTATATGGCAAGAAAGCAGATAGTTTTATGCCAGAAGCAGTATTTTTTGAATATGAGGGTAGTGGTGAACCAATTTTATCCCCAACTGCATTTTCAGACCTTAAAGGTTATGTTGCCTCTGAAAAAATACAATTAGAATCAGAACAACAATATGAACATAGACTTTAAAAATCTATGTTTTTATTTAGGAGGTTATATGAAAGATACAAATATTGTTAGAACAGCAATCTATACAGCACCATCTCAGTACAATGGAGAAGTAATTGAAATCTCAGTTGAAAAAAATGGTGTTTATTTAGGTGGATATACAATAGATGATGAGAATAAAATGTCATATAGAATTGATTAAGATGTAATGGAATCAGGTAATGGTCAAGAAGCCATGCAAATTTTAAAAGATAATGGACTTAGAGCTTTATATGGAGAAGTAGCAGAAAGTTTTCAACCAGAATTATTGTATACTGAATATATTGAAGATAGAAGTGAGATACTCTCTTCAACAGCATATGCAGATTTAAAAAGTTACATCACTGCTGAGCAAATACAATTAGATGAAGCTCCAAAATATGAAGAAGAGCATAGATATTAATTATCTGTGTTTAAAATTTTACAGTTAGAAAAACATATATATTAACAATTGTTGCATTAATGAAAAATTATTTATATAATTAAAACATAATAAGGGATTGGTTATATGGATTATGCTAATAATATTGATGTCATAGAACTAGCTGAGAAATTTGCTGCCAGGAAACATAAAGGTCAGATGAGAAAGAATGGCGAAGTTTTTTTAGTGCATCCTTTAACAGTAGGATTATATATTAAAAAATATAAAAAAAATGATTGGTTTGATGAGCTTATAGCAGCTGCATATTTACATGACGTTTTAGAAGATACAGATACTACCTATGTAGAATTAGTTAAAGAATTTGGATACTTAATAGCTGGTATAGTCTTAGAACTTACAACGGATAATGACATGCTAAATGAAATCGGCAAAGAAAGATATCAAGCTATTAGATTTAAAAATATGACCAGTTGGGCACTAACAATAAAGCTATGTGATAGATTACATAACACTGAAGACTTAGCATACTCAGATATTGAGTTTAGAGAAAGATATTCTAGCCAAACCAAAAACATCCTAGACTTCCTAGAAAAAAACAGAGAATTAACAAAAACTCAAACAACAATAATAAAAGATATAAGAAAAAACTTAGAGAGCTTAAATATATAGATGAGGATAATACCTCATTTTTTCATTATTTGGTATATATTTAATAATGATTAATAAAATGTAATATATCAAGAAAGGAAAATGGATAATGATGATAAACAAGCAGAATTTGTGGTTTTTTACGTTGTTTAGCCTAATACTGGTACTTAGTGTCTATTACATAACAATGCCAAATGATTTACTTTTGAAAAATAAACCTGAAGAAAAAGAAGTAGCTAAAACAGATAAAGTAAATGTAGTAGTAGATGAAAGTGAGATACTAGTATCACTAAGAGTTGATTTAGAAGAAACTAGAGAAACAATGAAAAATGATTTAGAAAGTATACTAACAAGTAGTTCAGCATCTTCAGAAGAAAAAAACACAGCATATGAACAATTAAAATATATAAATATAGTAGTAGGTCAAGAAGAAAAAATAGAAGGCAAGATTAAAAGTGTTCATAATCTTAATTCCTTTGTTGAAATAGATGATAATGAAATAGAAGTCATCATTGTAAACAAAAAACATGATGGAGCCTTAGCTAATAGTATAATGCGTACTGTTCAAGAAGAATATACAGAACCAATGTATATTACAGTTAAATTTAAATGATAGGTAATACCCCTCAACAAATAGTAAATAATTCATAGAATAATATGAGTGAATTTATTAATGGAAAGTGGGGTATTTTTATCAAAAATATATTGACTCCTCGTGAGAGAGAAGTGTTTGAGTATCTAATAAAACATAAAAGCACCAAAGAAATAGCAAAAGAGTTGAATATAAGCGAAAAAACAGTAAGAAATCATATATCTAATACAATGCAAAAGCTAGGAGTAAAAGGCAGAGCTGGAGCAGTAATAGAATTATTAAAATTAAATGAATTATCTTTATAATAAAAACATAATATTTTATAGGTGATTACATGTTAAAAAGAAAAGCACTAAATAAAATATTATTTACAACCTTTACTTTATTCATTATCTTAACTATCTACATAATACCAGATAAGGAAGAAGTAGAAAATAAACTTAATCCATTAATTACTGTTGAATATAAAAATAGTGATTATGGCAATGTCTATTTACTTAATGAATCGTCACAATTGGTAAAAGTAAATCTTCTTATTAAAAATAACAGTAAAGATTTAAATGATAAAATAAAAGTAATAATAGAGTCATTAATAATATCCAACAATAATTTAATTCCTCAAGGTCTTAAAGCAATAATACCTAAGAACTCAAAAGTATTAGCAGTAAATGTAGATGAGAATATTGCTTATATAAACTTTTCAAAAGAGATATTAAATATTGAAGAAGATAAAGAGCTTAAAATGATTGAATCTATTGCTAGTAGTATCTTAGAAATAGATAACATAAATGGGGTAATTATTTATGTAGAAGAAAAACAAATTAAGGAGTTACTTAGCATCAATATACCATCTATTATAACTAAAGACTTTGGTATTAATAAGAAATATAACATTAAAAAGCCAGATAATGTATCAAAAGTAGTTATTTACTATGTTAATGATATATATGGTAAATCTTATTATGTACCAGTAACTCATTATGTGAATGATGATAGGGAGAAAATAAAGATTATTGTTGAAGAACTGAAAAGTTATTATGTATATGAACCGAATCTAATAAGTTACTTAAATAATTCAGCAGAACTTACTAATTATGAAATAGATAATGATAAGATGATACTTAACTTTAACAATAGTATTTTTATGAAAGATAATAAGATATTAGAAGAGGTAATTTATACAATAAGCTATTCAGTATTTGCTAATTATGATGTTAAAGAAGTGATATTTGAAGTAAAAGAAAATGAATTTGTAAAAAAAGTAGTAAAAAATGTTGAATAAATAATAACATTGATGTATAATCTAGAATGTATCTAGTTATACATTTAATTGTCCTGGTAGCTCAGCTGGATAGAGCAATGCCCTTCTAAGGCATCGGTCAGGCGTTCGAATCGCTTCCAGGACACCATTGAAATCAAAGGAATAAGAGAAATCTTGTTTCTTTTTTAATGGCTGTAGTGCCCAAAATAGTGCCCACTTTTTCTTCTCAATTAGATTTAGTTAGATGTTTACAAAAATTTCTAACAATAATTGACACACAAACAAACATTCGATATAATTATATTATCAAGAAGGGGGATATAACGATGAATAATCTAGCAACAATTGATGATATTGATATTAAATCAATGATTTATGAAATTAGAGGAAAGCAAGTTATGATAGATAGTGATTTAGCAATGCTTTATAAATGTGTAAATGGTGCAAAGTCAATTAACTTAGCAGTTAAGAGAAATATGGATAGGTTTCCCGATAGATTTTGTTTTCAACTTACAAAAAATGAATATAAAGAAATTAGAGTTAAAGTTTTGAAGTTTCAAAATGAAACTTCAAAAGCTGATAATAGAGGTGGTAAGCAGAAGCTGCCATATGTTTTTACAGAACAAGGAGTTGCTATGCTTTCGAGTGTTTTAAGAACGAACGTGGCTACTGAAATAAGCGTAAAAATAATGGATGCATTTGTTGAAATGCGTAGATTTATAATAAATAATGCCAATATTTTTGAAAGATTAACTAATGTTGAATACAAATTATTAGAGCACGATAAAAACTTTGATAGATTATTTGATTTGTTTCAAAAAGAAAAAGAGTTCAAAAATAAATTATTTTATGAAGGACAGATTTATGACGCGTATAGTATTCTTATTGATTTAATCAAAGTAGCTAATAAAAAAATTATTATAATTGATAACTATATAGATAAATCTATTTTGGATATTTTATCTAAAAAACAGAAAGATGTTGAAGTTAAGATAATCAGTAAAAATAGTTTGAAATTATCAGAACTAGACATCGATAAATTTAATAAACAATATCCAAAGTTAGAAATATTTTATTCTAGTGAATTTCATGATCGATTTATTATCATTGATAATGAAATAGTTTATCATTTAGGGGCATCACTTAAGGATCTAGGTAGTAAATGCTTTTGTATAAGCAAATTAGAGGACAAAACACTATTAGATAGAATTGCTATTTAGATGGTAAATAGGTTGCAATTGCAAAACAGGATAAGATGAGTGCCCCTAATCACTAGTTTAACCTTATTATGTGGAGTAACTAGTAGTGGCAACAATTTTCGCACTTGCGAAAAAAAGAAGTATATTTCAACAAAAATATACATCTAACAAGTAAAATGCTCTTTATTTATAGGAGGTTACTAGCCATATCAAGTATGGCAAAGTCGTATATTCTAAATAATTGTCAAGACATTTCATTATTTTTAAAAATTTTGTATAATATAGATAGTTAAAGGAGAGTTTGCAAATGAATATAGTTGAAGAAATAAAAAAAGAATTATTAAAAAGAACCAACAAATCAAAAAAGAAAGATGGGTATGATTTTTGGGAAAACCATATTAAATATGTCGTAAAAAATGCCGTTGAGTTAGCTGAAAAATACAATGCTAATCCTGAAATAACTGAATTAGGTGCATTACTACATGATATTGCTATGCCATCAAATGTCGGACCTCGTGAGGAACATCATATTTATGGAGCTCAAATAGCTGAAGAACTATTAAGTAATATGAATTATCCTAAAGATAGAATTGAAAGAGTTAAACAATGTGTTTTAAATCACCGTGGTAGTCAAGATATGCCTCGAAATACCATAGAGGAGGAGTGTGTTGCTGACGCTGATGTTATGGCTCATTTTGATACCATTCCTGCATTATTTAGTTTAGCTTATAAAGAAATAGGATTAAGTCTAAATGATGGTGCTGAATATGTAAGAAAAAAATTAGAAAGAGATTATTACAAATTAAGTAATAGAACAAGAAAAATTTTGCAAGAAAGATATGATAATATAATCAAAATCCTTTTTGTAGATAAAGGTTAGTTTTGGATTAAACTTATAAAAATTTTTACTAGCTTAATTTGATAATTGACCATAAAAATCATAGTGCCCACTTTTAATAATTTGTAGTGCCCAAAATAGTGCCCATTTTTTAAAAACAGCTTGATTTAATTATATTTAACTGGATAATTAAATAAAATATAGTATGTCTATTTTAAGTAATAAAATCACTTATAATTGCCTGTATTATAGAGGATTACACTGAAAAAAATGTGGTGTTGAAAAAACATCTTAGTCAGTGGTAATTTATAACTTCTAAGGCATCGGTCAGGCGTTCGAATCGCTTCCAGGACACCATATGAAATAAGGATTTACTAATTTAGTAAGTCTTTTTTTATTGTTTGTATTACGCAAAATAGTACATAAGTTTTGAAATTAAGTAGATTCAATTAAAACCAATTGATAAAAAGTCAATGATTTATTCCATCAGAGGAAAGCAAGTTAAGATAGATAGTGATTTGGCAATACTTTATAAATGTGCAAATGGTACTAAAACATTAAATTTAGCTGTTAAAAGAAATATAGATAGATTTCCAGAAAGGTTTTGCTTTAGATTAACTGAAGAAGAATATAAGAAAATTCTTAAGAACTCTGTTTATCAAAGGTTTCAATTTGAAACCGCATCAAGAAGAAATAAAAGGTATTTACCATTTGTATTTACTGAGCAAGGAATAGCTATGCTTTCTAGTGTTTTAAGAACGAGTGTAGCCACTGAAATAAGCATTAAAATAATGGACACTTTTGTTGAAATGAGGAAATTTCTAACAGATAATAAAAACTTGCTTGAAAGGGTAATAACAATTGAAAATATAGTTAACAATAAATTTCTTGATTATGATGAAAAATTTGATGAACTTTTTGACTTGTTACAAAAAGAAAAAGATTTTAATCATAAAATATTCTTTAATGGTCAAATATATGATGCTTATAGCTTAATAGTTAATCTCATTGGCAAAGCAAAAATAGATATTATAATTATTGATAATTATGTTGATAAAACAACTTTAGACTTATTATCTAAGAAACGAGATACTGTTATAAATGTAACTATCATTACTAATAAGAATAATCTTAAACTAACTAGTTTAGATGTAAATAAATTTAATATGCAATATCCACTATTAGATTAGATTTTCTATCAAAGGATGTTTCTATTTAGAACACTTTAAAAGTTGTAACCTATATCTTCTAAGGCATCAGTCATGCGTTCTAATCTCTTCCAGAACACCACTAGAATTTAAAGACTTAGCTTAATTGTAGAGTTTTTTTTCTCTATAGAAGTCTATTATATATTGAAATATAAGAAAAATATTGTTATGATAATTTCTGTAATAAGTAGATTTAATATTTAGTATAGTATATAATACCATCAGAAACAAACGTGAGATGTATTATGTCAATAGATAAAATTGATAAAAATATGGTTTAAGCACTAGAGAACAATATATGTTAATTTAAGGAGATATGTTATGAGTGAGTTTATTGATTTTGCTAATGAAGATTCTAGAAAATTAGAAGCAATAATAGTTGGAAACAGAAGCAAAAAAACAGATAATCACGAAGTGGTAGTCGAAGATTTTTTCGGATTACAAGATGAAAAAGAAAAGTACAAATATAGTTATTCACTTTGGGGACAAGTTACTTCAGGCTATAAGCGCTACCCAAGAACGGCATTTCAAATAAATAGAAGTGTTATTGGAGAGAATTTATTTATTTACCGTTTATCAATAGAAAAACGTTGTATGTATGGGAGATATTATGATGACAGTATGCTATATTATGACTATATTGCAACACCAACTGATTTAGGTGAGAAATTTGAATATATTGAAGCATCAAAGCAAAACATATCAGAAGAAATAATGGCAAAAGTAAAAGCAAGACCAGAAGATAGAATTAATTATTTATATGATGCTTTATTTTGCGATTTACCAAGAATACATGTAACACTTTTTTCAGATTTGAATGTTATTTTATATTGTGCAGATGGGGAACAAATTGCAAGAGACGATTGGGATAATCTTAGTGGTGATGATGTTTTAAGAAAATCAAAAAATACAGGAGCTAAGCAAAAATTAATGAGGTTAAGGGATAAAATTATAAAAACATAAAGATATAATTTATTCTACTTTTGGATAAAATTATATAATGATAGAGGTTTTGAGTTATTAAGAAGCATTCTTTCAGAGTTCTCTTAGGCGTTCGAATCGCTTCCTGGACACAAAAAATTAAAGACTTTGCTTATATAGCAAGGTTTTTTATGTTTTGTTATTTTTGCAAACTTCATTTTAATTTGTTTAATTTTGAATACATAAATAACAAGTAAATAACAAATCAATAGAGAAGTTTAAGATTTGAGAAATTAATTATATGGTGAAAAAATGAAAAATGTTATAGTCATTGCCAAAAATTGTAAGGTTATTTATATATAAGAAGGGTTTTTATTTTTTCTTAAATATGATAAAATTAATTATATTTATTACTAACCGAGAGGAAGTGCGAGATGTATACTTTTATTAGTTCAGTAGATAAAGAAATGTTTGATAACTTTATACTTAATTCTCCATCAGGTTCTTTTTTTTCTCTATCAGTAAGAAAAAGATTAAAAGAAGAAGACAGTAGATTTAAAGGACATTTACTAGGTATGGAAGATGAAAATAAAAATTTAGTAGCAGCTGCAATGCTTCTTTATATGCCTAATAAAAGGATAAAAACTGGTTGGATTACTTATGGACCAGTCTTAGACTTTAGTAATAAAAAACTACTTAAAGAATTTTTACAAAATATAGATAAATTTTGCCGAAAAATAAAACTCGATGTTATAAACATTGAACCACCATTTAATATTAGAAAGTATGACCATAAACTTAATAAACTATATGAATCAACTGATGATATTACTAATGAATTTAAAGAATTAGGATATGAATATTTAGGAACAAAAGACCTAGGGGGTAATTACCAGTTAAGGCATACAATAGTTATGGATTTATCCCTAAGTGAAGAAGAATTATATAAAAATCTTTCTTCATCAAAAAAACAATGTATAGTTAAAAATGATAAATATTATAAATTAAGACTAGTTGAAGGTGATGAAAGAGATTTAAAATATTTACTTGAGTTTAGAAATCAATTAGCAGAGCAAAAAAACTTTTTTGTTGAACCACTTAGTTATTATGAAACCTTATACAAAAAGGTTAATGAAGAACATAAAGCTAGCATTGTTAAACTAATTCTAAATGTTGATGAAGCTATAAAAAATATAGAAGCTGATATTAAAGAAGTAATAAAACGTATTCCAGAAGCTAAAGAAAAAGACAAAGTCAATTTAGAAGCACAAGTAGAGTCTTTAAAGAAAAGAATTTCAGATATGGAAGCTTATAAGGAAAATAATGGTTCTAAGGAAGAATATGTTATTGGATGTGGACTTAGGGTCTATATTAATGACACTGTTATTAACTTATTTGGACATGCTGATAAACGTTTGGCTAATATCGGAGCAACAAATATACGTATATGGTTAATGCTACTAGATGCAAAAAGAGAAGGGTATAAATATAATGATTTGTATGGACTACCAGACCCTTTTGATGAATCTTGTAGTGATAATAATCTTAGAACTTATAAACTAGATTTTGGTGGGTGTGTTATAGAGAATGTTGGAGCATTTAAAAAGATACTTAATAAAAGAAGATACATTATATTTAATTTTTTAAGTAAAATAAATAAAAAGATTAATAGAATGAAGGGATAAATATGAGAACAAAAAGTATTCTGCTAGGAGCACTTGCTGAAATAGTTCCTTTTGTAATTATGGCAGTACTAGGTATTGTTAAGACAATGTTTTTAATTAAATATATTGGTTCTACTGGAAATGGATATTTTCAATTTATAAACAGAGTATTAGCATATGTATTTTTAGTTGATAATGGTTTTAGTGGAGCAGTAGCTGTAAGACTTTACAAACCTTTTGCCAATGATGATAAGAAAGAAATAAATAGAGTATATAATGGAGCTAAAGTAATTTTTAGAAGAGTAGGACTAATCACTTCAGCAGCTATTATTCTTGTTGCTTGTCTTATGCCATTATTTAATATAGAAGCAAATTTTGTATATTTAGTTACTGCTTCATTCTTAATAATAGGAGCTTCTTATTTACTAACAGCATTCTTTTATTCTGATACCTTATCAGCACTTTATAGTGGTAGTCAAAAAAAATATATATATTCAACAATTTTTAACATCATTAAAATAGTATGTGATTTATTATGTATAGTTGCTGTTATAGTATTTAAGTCACTTATAGCTATTGCGATTGTAATCTTGATTGTGAAAGTAATACAAGAGATTATTATGAAAATATTTATGAAAAAATCATTCCCATGGCTTAAGAAAAGCGATGATTGTGATTACACAGCTTGGCCAATGGCAATGCAACTTTTTTATCATCAAATAGGATACCTAGTAGTAAATAATACAGATGTTGTTCTAATAATGGCAATAATAGGGCCAGTCCAAGTAAGTATATATACAACATATATGATAATAAGTCAGTTTTTAACAGAGTTTGCTTCTAGAATAAATGCGGCTATTGCTCACAGTTTTGGTAATGTTTTTGCTAAAGATAAAAAGGAAAAAGCTTTATCCTTATTTAAGGAAGATATAGTATTATTCCTAATTATATCATTTGCTCTATGCATTCCATTCCAATTAGGGATAAGAACCTTCGTTAATCTTTGGATTAATGATGTTGAAGTTAGTTATATAGTTAGTTATATAACAGCATCAATGTTTAGTTTAAATATATTTGCTGGCATTGTCTATCTTCCATTAGTAAGTATTATTGCAGCAAATGGACTTTTCAAAGAAAGTAAAGGCAGTGTAATGGGTGGAGCAATAATCAATGTAATATTAACATTAATAATGATAATAATTTTACCAGAACATTTAAAAATGGCTGGAGCTCTTGGTGCCACTGCACTTTCCTTCTATGTTACGCTTGCCATGAGAAGTATGGTCGTTTCAAAATATATTTTTAAAGACATCTCTTGGAAGTCTCTAACATTAAAATATTTTATCTATACAATGATTTTTCTAGCAATATGTATTTTAGTATATCCTATTGAAAAACTAATGTTAGCAAATATTCATAATATGTTTTTACTTGTTTGTATATTAGGTGCCATATTTATAGTAGGAACAATACTCACTGTTTTAGTAGTTTATATTTTTAATAAGGAGACTAAAACCTTAATTGAAAGAGTAAAAGAAATTTTAAAAAAAATATTAAAAAGAAAAAAGTTAGCATAAAAGATATAATATATTTAAATAACTAATAATAAATCTTAAATAAAATTATTATAATCTATCAATTATAATAATTTCTATAGCAAATATCCAATTACTTGTTCTAATATTGAGCAAGTTTTTCTTTTTTTAAAACATTGGTAACTGTATCCTAGAATGTCAATTTTTCTAATCTTTTTTCTTGAGTAAAAAGTAACGTTGTAAGAATCCTAAAAATAGTATTGCTAACTTTAAACATCTATGCTACTATACAACACAAAACAGAGGTGATTATAATGACAATATCTTATGATAATAGATTGAAAATATATGGAAATTTGCCTATATACTGTGAGTATGGTTATTGCCGTTCGTACATTGGAACTTATATTGAGCCAAATGGTGATTTAATTAACTTGGCTGAACTGTCACAGTATGACAGGCATAATGCTGATTGGCATAGTTTTTCATGTACAGGAGAAGAAACATTTGCTAGATATATTTCTCCTCCTCTATATCGCTATTATAATGATAAAAAACGTATTCTTGAATCAATTAGCAAAAAAATCCCTGAAATACAAGAAAAAATAGTTTATAATCCTAATGACTTATTGTTACAGCAAATATATAGAATTGATTTACATCTACTAGAGTTTTTTATGAGATGTTATAAATCAAGACATGTAAAAATACATGGTAATGAAAATGGTAGTGCATTTTTTGACCTAAGTGATGTTATAGGTCTTGCACTTCCATTCGAAATAAATAAAGAAGCATCTTCAAGTTTTTATAAATGGCGTGCTGTGTTTCCTTATGATAAAACTTTGCAAAAGGAAATTTTAGTTAGATATTGTGGTTATGATAGTGTTGAGGGAATTTTACCTAGCACCATTGTTTCATCCGCTTTTAATGTTAATGACCGTTTTTATGATATACAATTAGGCGGTGATTATCATATTCAACAAGTTCCAAAAATGGTATGGGATGAAGAAGAAGATAGATATGTGGAAAGACAATCAGGTTTCTTCGTTCCAGATAGGGAATTAAGATTAGCAGGTGAAATAGAGGCAGTAAAAAAATATGTACCATTAAGTGAAAGGTCACAATATTTTAGGTCTAGTAAAAAATAATATTAACATATAACAAGTTATGACATCGTATATGCAGAGTCTTGTTATTTTCAACATAAGCATGTTGTGCTAATTTAGAAATATTAGACAAAAATAGTACATTTAATTTTAAAATTTATGGAAATGGTGTATTTGGATGGGCTATGGGACATAATGATACAAACTCTATAACATTGTGACCATAAATATGATAATTTAATGAAAATATAAGAGAAATCTTATGTTTTTTTTAGTAAAATTGTGTGAAAGTCAAAAATAACTTGCGAACAAATGTATTATGTATTATAATATGAAGTCCAGAGCATAAAAGAGGAGTTAAAATATATAAATTAATTAAAAGTATCCAAAAAGAAATAAAAATAATTAAGAATCGTCAAGAGTTATGTTGCGTAGTTTGAAAGTTGAAATATTTGATTTTATCAATTTTAATAGTCTATTATTTATGCAAAAAATAGCTTGAAACCTATGAGAAATTTAGAATTCTAATTAAGAAAATTTAATTTTAAAAACTTTTTACTGTCAATGATTTTAGAAAATGTCCCAAAAAAAGTTAAAGATAAGCGGGAAAAATTATTCCAATTTCCTTCTTGACAATAGGACCGAAATTAAAATTCTATAGA
>JGI994J12354_10004040_pt1 | contig 13394 bp, 12 predicted proteins | sample IntmicLarv3ML3BL_FD_12354 | JGI IMG/M metagenome (IMG submission 12354)
GATACCCCACTAAAAACCAATACATTATAGTGGTAGGGGTTTTTACATACTCTTTGATTATTTATTTAATAATGGTAATATTAGAATAATTACAGATGTGGAGAGATTGATATGGATGAAAGATTGATAAGAATTGTGCGAACTTTATATTTTGAAAACAACTCGTTGAGTATTGATGAATTAGCGTCATTTTTAGATTGTACAAATGGCACAATCAAGAGCATTTTATCCACCAATAAAGAGTACGTATCAAAATATGGATTCGAATTAATAGAAACAACTGATATTAGGTTAGAAATCACTGATGCGAACAAATTTTCGTTTTTTTTGAGTCTTTCAGATTCTAATAATGATAGAGTCAATGAAATAATACTTGCATTGCTGTCAAACAATGACTATATAAAAATTGAAGATTTGGCAAAGGAAATGTATGTCAGCAGAGCTACAATTGATCGTTTGATGCCAGAAGTGAAGTCTATTATGAAGAAGAATAGATTAGAGTTAGTTTCACGTGCAAAGTATGGGATTTCCGTGCAAGGGAATGAAATAAATAAACGCTTGTGCTTAGCGCGATATAAAAGAACAAGTGTAATAGATTTGTTTTCAGATGAAAATGCAAGTAAAGCCGTTGTGCGCATGCAGTCGATTATTACCGATGGAATCGAAATAAACGGCTTGAAAATGAATGATATAAATTTTTACAACTTAGTTCAGCACTCAATAATTATGATTACTAGAATTAGGAGAGGCAATGAAATTACGGAAGTACCGAATATTCAATTAGACAATGACATTGAGAGAGAAAAAAGTGCAAGTAAATATATCTGTGACGAGTTTGAGAAGCACTTTAGAATATCAATATGTAATGCAGAAAGAATGTACATTGTCATGCACTTATTAGGGAAACGTATTTTTCAAAGTGATAAAGGGATTAGAGAGGATGTTTTGGATTCCATTAATGAAATCTTTAACGAAATAGAAATAACGAAAGATATTAGTTTTCACGGAGATCCAGAGTTGATGACTTCTTTGGCTCTCCACATTCAACCGCTAATATCAAGAATGGAATTTGGATTAACTCAGCAGAACCCTCTTACACACAAAATCAAAAAGGAATTAAGTCGCGGTTTTGAACTTGCTATATGTGCAAGTGAAGTTATTTATAGATTGTATGAGCTACAAATGAGTGAAGATGAAGTAGCATATTTAGCTATGTATTTCGCGTTGGCGCTTGAAAAGAGAATAAAAAACCATCCAAAGAAAAAAATCGCATTAGTTTGTTCAACAGGAAAAGGAACGGCTAAACTTCTTCAGTTTAGATTAATGGAGCACTTTAGGTATCGCGAGGAAGATATAATTCTAACAAGTTTGTTACACCTTGATTCCTTAAACTATGATGAAATTGAATGTATTTTGACAACAATTCCTCTTGAGAAAGTGTATCCTGTCAATGTAATTTCTATTGATTTGATGTTTAGCGATAGTAGTGTTAAGAAAGTTGACAATTACTTCAACTCTGTAAGAGGCATAGTGCTAGATGAAACGATCAAAAGTAACTTAGTATTTTCTGAACTTGATTTTGATAATAGGGAAGAAATATTGAAGTATATGTGCATGAAAGTAGAAGAAGTATATGGTATTAATTTGTATGAGCAAGTAATGAAACGAGAATTGCTAAGTTCAACTGAAGTAGGTAATAAAACAGCATATCCTCATCCATATCAATATGATGGTGAACAATTGATTATCTGTGCGGCAAGCTTAAAAAAACCAGTAAAATGGAAATACGGAAATGTTCAATTCGTCTTGCTTTTGTGTTATCCATTAAACGATGAGAAGGCGGAAAGTGTGAGTAACGCATTTGCAAGTTTAGCTTTGAGAGACGATATTATTGAAGAATTGATAGACGATTTGTCTTGTGATCGCTTAATTCAGATATTAAGAGGTGACTAGTTATGAAAGTGTTGCTTGTCTGTATGAGTGGAATTACCACAAAAATTCTATCTACTCGTTTACATAATTATAGCATTGAGCATGGACATAATGATGAATTTATTCCATGCAGAATTGGGACAAGTGTCGAATTCATAGATACTGTTGACGTTGTATTATTATCCCCACAAGCAGAATTTTTCTATAAAACAATAACTGAAAAGAGTATGGAGTCTAATACAAAAGTCGTAATGCTTGATGAAAAAATGTTTGTTAACGGAAAGGTTGAAGATATTTATAATTATGTGAGAAGGAGTGTTATTGTTGAAAGGGATTTTGGTAATCCAACAGTTTCGTTGGATCTAAGACTAATTTGTAAAATACTTGTTGAGTCGCTATTGGGCTGTTTCCCCATAGTTCTATTTGGTATGCTTGCCTATTTTATCTCATATGTTCCACAGTTATCGTTCTGTTACTCACTGTTTGAAGCAACAATAGGATGCATTAGCATATTCTTTGCTTATGCAATAGGTTTTAAGTATGGATCAAACTCAAACACTAACCCATATGTTATGGGATTATTTACGTTTGCAACTTCAATGATGACAAAAAATATGGTTGATTTCCATATTGAAATTCAACCTCATCTCCCTATCGCCAATGGGGTATTTACAATTCTTACAACTATGGCTAAAGATTTCTTAGTTGTAAGTGTATTGTCTATTTTGACTGTTTCGCTATTTGAATTACTAAGAAAAGTGCTTAAAATTAATTTTAGAGCTGATTATCAATCAATGATAATGGTGAGTCAATCGATTGTTTTTAGCTTAATTCTTCTGGCGTTTTTGATTATTCGAGTTATTTTTAAAAACTGACTACTTTTCTTTGTCAATAATTAATTATATTTGTAAAAAAAATGATAATGAAACCACTTTTATTTTAGATTATAACTAAAGTGTAATTACTTTGATCAAAGTGGTACATATTCAATTAATTATTGAAAGTAAGGAGAAGAAAAACAAGATGGAAAAGATTAACAAAATTTTAAACAAAGTTGTTAGTTTTACTCAATCAAGATATATGCGTATTATTACTAATTCGTTTATGTCAACTGCTGCTGTCAGCATTGCTGGTTCGGTTTTTACACTTATTAAGTCGATACCAATAGGGCCGTGGCAAGATTTATTAGTATCAACTGGGTTAGGGGATATTTTAGCTATTCCAGTTGGAATAACTGCCGATGTTATTTCATTATACGTCGTTTTAGGGATGGCAGTTCAAGTGGCAAAGGAGTTCAAGAAGGACACTTTTTCTACCTCTATAGTAGCATTGGGTGCGTTCCTGATGATGGTACCTTTTAACACAGTTGTATACAACGCAGATTACACAGTTGCGACTCCAGTGAGTGGAGTGCTTCCAACATCATCTTTAGGTGCTCGCGGAATATTTTTAGCCATATTAGTGGGTATTTTAGCTGCTAGATTGTATGTATACATTCTGGATAGAGGTTGGACAATTAAACTTCCAGATACAGTACCAGAAGCAGTTTCTAAGATGTTTGAAATGATGATTCCAGGAGGAATTGTATTCTCAGTATTTTTGCTTGCTCGTTTTGGATTTACACTTACGCCTTACGGTGATGCATTAACAATGATTTACAAAATTCTGCAAGCCCCAATGGTTGCAGTCGGTGGTGGAATTGGGGGATTATTAGTTTACTGCATTCTATCAAAGACATTGTGGTGCTTTGGAATTCATGGTGGAATGGTAATGTATTCTGCAATGATAGGTATTATATCTTCAGTAAGTGCTGCAAATACATTGGCATTTGCAAGTGGAGCAGTTCCGCCATATCCAGAGTGGACATTCTTTACATTACTTATGGATGCATCGATTCTTCCGTTATCTCTTGTTATACTATTTTTTGCTAAGTCAAAACAATACAAGTTGCTAGGAAAAGTTGCTCTGCCAACGTCGTTGTTCAACATTAGTGAACCACTAGTGTTTGGATTCCCATTAGTGATGAATCCAATTATGGCGATTCCATTTATTTTCCTACAGGTATTCAACCCATTATTTATGTATAGTGTAATGAAAATGGGATTGATGGCGATGCCAACAGGCGCATCAGCAAACAACATGTTGCCTTTGCCACTCGTTGGTTCATTAATTAATGCGCATTGGTCTGGGGCTGTGGTTGTAGTAGTGATGATTGCAATCAATATGGTAGTTTGGTATCCGTTCTTCAAATTCCAAGATAAAAAGGCTCTAGAATTAGAACTAGAAGTAGTTGAAGGAACTGAAGCATAATGAAGAGGTTAGGAATATCGGTTTATCCTGATATTCAACCCTTCGAAGAAATTAAACAATATATCGAATTGGCTTCAAAGTATAATTGCAAAAGGGTTTTTTCAAGCATGTGGTCTGTAGAGGGCACAGCACAAGAAATTCTTAGCTATTTTGAGAAGTTAATTCAAGTAGCACATGATAATGATTTGCAAGTAGGTCTGGATGTAAATCCAGACTGCTTGCGTAATGTAGGTGCTTCGTTTAATGATCTTAAAATATTTAGCGATATTGGTGTGGATATTTTAAGAATGGACCTTTGTTTTGGTGTTGAAAAGGATGTACAACTAGTAAACAACCCATATGGAATACTGATTGAGTTTAATGCAACAGTTATGAGTGGAGAATATGTTAATTCACTTATAGATGCTGGGGCTCAAGCGGATAAAATTCTGACAGGGCATAATTTTTATCCTCAGCGTTATTGTGGAATGAAATGGGACAAGTATATTAAGACAAATGAAGAACTGAAAAAATACAATTTGGAAATTACTACATTTGTCACTTCACAAAACAAGCCAAGTTGCGGCGTTTGGAATGCAAAAGATGGGCTTTGCACAGTTGAAGTGATGCGTGATTGGTCGATGGACCAACAAATACGATTTTTATTGGCGGCAGGTAACGTTGACACGATTCTAGTTGGCAATGCTTGTGCTAGTGAAGAGGAACTAAGAGCAGCTTGTGAAGTAATGGAGCAACTTGAAGTAGATGAGACACTGCCAATCGTTAAAATAATGATGGATTTTGGAGCTTCAAAAGAGAGATTTTATCCACAACATAAAATTAGAATAACACCAAGTAGTGAAATATCGGAAAACGAAAAAGAGATTCTATTGAGACTTTTCCCTCATAGCGATGTTGGAGATTCTTCAGAATGGATTTGGCGTTCGCGAATGGCTAGATTCTTGAAGAAAAAAATAGAATTTAGAAAGCATGAAGGTGATTTTTTCTGTGTGGGCGATGTAGTGATGGTTAATGAAAACTATGAGCATTATGCTGGTGAAGTGCAAATTGTATTGAGTCCAATTGTCAATGATGGAACAAGAAATTTGGTTGGTCATATTTCTGAACGTGAATTGATGATACTGCATTTGCTAAAAGATGGAGATGTTGTAGTGTTTTTGGAGGAGGTAGAATAATGTTTGAATTTCCAAAGGATTTTTATTTCGGTGGGGCAATTGCTGCAAATCAAGTTGAAGGAGCTTATTTGGAAGACGGAAAATTGCCTTCAATAGCCGACACATTAGGCGTTGGGTTTGAAAATAGATTCGGCGAAGGTTATGGTAAGATTGACCCAAAGAGATATTATCCAAGTCATAAAGCGGTTGATTTTTACCACCATTATAAAGAAGATATTAANCTGTTTAAAGAAATAGGATTTAACTGTTTGAGAATGTCAATAGCGTGGAGTAGAATTTACCCGCTAGGTGATGAGTCGGAACCCAATGAAAAGGGATTGCAGTTTTATGACGAAGTTTTTGACGAACTAATAAAAAGTGGAATTGAACCAATTGTAGACATTACACATTATGAATTGCCATTGCTCCTATCTACAAAGTATGGGGGATGGCAAAATCGTAAGTTAGTAGGATTCTATGAAAGATATTGTACTACTATTTTCAATCGCTATAAAAATAAAGTAAAGAATTGGATGAATTTCACAGAGATTAACACTATTAATTACTTACCTCAGTTTAATGGTGGTTTTTCTGTCGAGAAAACTAATCCAAATCGAAATCAGATTATTTATCAAGCATCTCATCACATGTTTGTTGCTAGTGCAATTGCAAACAAACTTTGCCACGAAATAATACCTGAGAGTGTTATAGGGATGAACATGGCAGGCAAGCAACTATACCCTGCAACTTGTAAGCCCGAAGATGTGATTGAAACTTTATTAAACAAGAGAGAATCTATGTTTTATTCTGATGTAATGATGAGTGGCGAATATCCTTCATATACAAAGAGCATGTTTAGAAACTTGAATGTTAATCTTGAAATAAATGAAGGTGATTTAGAACTCATGAAAAATAACCCTTGTGATTATTTAGGTATTAGTTATTACATGAGTAATGTAATAGAGGCCAAGCAAGATGGTAATGCTATTGGAAACATGTCATGGGGACTTCCCAACCCATATCTAAAAGGCAGTGAATGGGGGTGGCAGTATGATCCTATTGGGTTAACTAGCTATTTAATTGAGCTTTACGACAGATATAAGAAACCACTATTTTTAGTTGAGAATGGGTTAGGTGCGAAAGATGTATTAGTAGAAGATGAAAGAGGCGATTTAACAGTAAATGATGATTATCGAATTGACTATCTAAATAATCATATTGAGGCATGCAGAGCAGCGTTGGAGCATGATGTTGACTTAATGGGGTATTTAGCATGGGGTTGTTTGGATTTGGTAAGCGCCTCAACAGGGCAGATGTCGAAACGATACGGTTTGATTTATGTAGATGTTGATGATGAAGGAAAAGGGACGTTTAAACGCTATAAGAAAAAATCATTTCACTGGTATAAACAAAAAATAAAGAAAGACGGAGGGGAATAATCGTGAAAAATATTGTATTAGTTTGTAATATGGGATTGTCCACAAGCGCATTAATAAAAAAAATGAGAAGTTATGCGGAATCCATTGACTTTGAGTGTACTGTCAATGCATATCCAATATCAGAACTTCCGAATGTTGTTGATGAAGCACATGTTATTTTAGTTGGTCCACAAATATCTTTTATGATGGATAAAATAAAGTCTGCTGTAGGCAGTCTTCCACTTGCTTCAATACCGCCCCAAATGTATGGACTTATGGATGGCAAAGCAGTAACAGAGCTTGCCATTAAGATGATGGAAGACTGAGTTATGGAAGGTTTAGAACTAATCAGTTTCAAAATAATTGCATCTGTTGGAAGTGCACGCTCAATGTTTGTAAATGCGATGAGGCTAGCAAGAAATGGTCAAATCGATGAAGCTGAAGATCAGATAATTCAAGGAGACGAACATATGAAAGAAGGGCATCATGCACATATGGAAGTGCTGACAATGCAAGCCAATGGTGAGGTTTTACCTTTTGATTTGCTTCTTGTTCATGCTGAAGATCAATTGATGAGTGCAGAAACAATAAAAATAATGGCTGAAGAAGTGATTGGTTTGTATAAAACTATTGGACGAGAGGTTAACAAATGAAACATCGTGGAACTGTGATGAGTCGAAAAGGAATGGTTGCTTCTGCCCATTCTCTTATTTCTTCAACTGGTGTTGACATTCTGAGAAAAGGGGGAAATGCTGTTGATGCTGCTGTTGCAATGGCAAATACAAGCGGTGTTGTTTTGCCTAACATGTGTGGAATCGGAGGAGATACTTTCATGCTTTACTATGATAGTACTAGCAAGAAAATAACTGCTCTCAATGGCTCAGGCCCAGCATGCAATAAAGCAACAATTGAATACTATACTGAAAAATATGGAAGGATGCCACTAGATGGAATTGATTCGGTCACTATACCAGGGTTTGTAGAAACTAGTTTTACTGCTTTGGAGAGATTTGGAACAATGAAGTTTTCTGAACTATGTGCTGATGCAATTGATTTAGCAGAACATGGTTGCCCAATATCTGAGGACGTATATAAATACATAATTAAAGAAGAAGGCAAACTAAATAGGTTTGATGCACTAAAAAAACGTTTTTCCAACGAAGATGGTGCGTTCAAATTGCCTGGTGAATTGTATTTTAATAAAGATTTGGCAAATACTTTCAAAATACTAGCCAATGAAGGGAAAGAGTCGTTTTACAGAGGCAAAATTGCAAAAATGATTGTAGACTTTAGCAAGAAAAAAGGTGGACTTATTGAAATGGATGACATGTCCAAATCAACTTGTGAAATCGCTGACCCAATTAGTGTCAAATATCGTAATATGATTGTTTATCAAACACCACCAGTCTCGCAGGGAATAGCACATTTGGAAGAGTTGAATATATTGAATCAAATTGATTTTAGCAATATTCAACCTGAATCAGCACACGCTATTCATATCATGGTAGAAGCTAAAAAAATGGCTTTCGCTGATAGAATACGTTATTTTGGTGATCCAAAATTTGTATATAATCCAACAGAGGAGATTTTGAATGAAGAGTATGGTAAGAAGCAAGCTAAACGCATCTCAATGAATAATTGCTTGACTGATCAGGACCTAGTTGACTTCGACGAATTTGGGCATACAACAAGTTTTGTAGTCGTGGACAAGTGGGGGAATGCTGTTTCATTCATCACATCTATAGCAGGAAGTTGGGGGTCAGGTGAAGAAGTCGAAGGAGCGGGGTTTATTCTAAATAACCGTGCAAGTGCATTTAACCTAAAGGCTGGGCATCCAAACTGTCTGAAAGTTGGCAAACGCACAATGCATACGTTAAATACTTATTTAATCACTGATGCAGAGGGTAATTTGAAGTTTGTAGGAAATACACCAGGTGGAGATAATCAGCCACAATGGAATATGCAAACAATAGTAAATGTCATTGATTTCCAAATGAACGTTCAGGACGCAGTTGAAACTGCAAAATGGACACATGCATTTACAAAGATCGAAGATGGCAGTTATGCATATAGACTGAAAATCGAGAAGCAGCTTGGCGAGGATGAATTGAAAGAACTTGATATTAAAGGGCACTTATTGGATGTTTTTGAACCGTATGGATTAACTGGGGCATCGCAAATAATTGAAGTTCGTGAAAATGGCGTGCTTTTCGGTGGAAGCGACCCTCGTGCAGATGGATGTGCAATGCCTGAATAGTACAAGTAAGGGAGGATTGAGTTATGAAGATACTAGTGCAATCAGATGATTATGGCTTAACTAGAGCTATTGTTGATGCAAGTTGTGACGCATTTGAAAACGGAATTTTAAAAAATACAGGTATATTTATGAATATGCCTAGTACTGAGTATGCAGTATCTAAAATAGAGAAATATCCAGATATATGTTTTGGAATTGACATTAATGTGTCAACTGGGCCATGCATAGCTGAAAAGGCTTTGCTCCCTAATCTAGTAAATCAAGAAACAGGGGAGTTTATTCAAGTTTCGGAACGCATTAAAGATCCAGAATTTAGCAAGAAGTGTTTTCGACCATATGGAGAAGTTGTGATAGAGGCATGTGCACAAATAGAAAAATTCGTTTCAATGGTGGGAAAAAAGCCAGAATATATTCAAACCCATTCTTCTTCTGGAGAGCATGAGTATTTAGAGGCATTATCGGATGTGTCGAAAAAATATGATATAAAGTATAAAATCGATATCTGTGAAAGGTATGGGTTCAAAATTGCGCAAGAATTTGCGCTTTTCGAAAAAAACATGGATAAAAAAGTTGAATATGCTAATGCGAAAGAAGCACAACAAAAATTCAATACATTTTCATTGGAAAATCAAATGTTGGATGAAGTAGAGCCAACTATAAGAGGGTTGCAAAAACTTCTTGTTGAAGGTGTTGAGTTTGTTTTTCTAGGAAGTCACTGTGGATGGGTTAGTGCCGATCTGTTCAGATATAGTCGTTGTGACATTAACAGAGCATTTGATCATGAATTATTAACTTCAAAGAAGATTATTGAGTGGATTAAGAAAAATAATGTGCAACTCATTACATATCGTGATCTTTAAATACAAGTCAAAAGATATAAATAGTAAACGCTTTAGAAAACTAAACTTTAAAAGGAGAAAATAATATGTCATTATCAAAAGAATTTCTATGGAGTGCAGGGACTACTGCTAATCAACACGAGGGAGCCTATAATGAAGGTGGAAAAGGGTTGAGTATTGCTGATTGCATGACCAGAGGATCATTAAAATCACTCCGGAATGTAACATATACTGAGCCAAGCGGTGAGTTGATAGTTCAACCATTCAATAGGGTAGATGCGCCAGATGGTTCCTTTTTTGGACAATTTGAGGGTTTTGAATATCCTTCACAAAAAGGTAGCGATTTTTATCATCGTTTTAGAGAAGATATCAAATTACTTTCTGAATCTGGGCAGAATTCCTTTAGAATGACTATAGGATGGTCAAGGATTTTCCCAAATGGCTATGACTTAGAACCTAACGAAGAAGGGCTAAAGTTTTATGATTCTTTATTTGATGAATTGATGAAGTATAAAATAGAACCAGTTGTTATGATTTCGCACTATGGTACCCCTATAGGATTAACTAATAAGTGGGGGTCATGGAAAAGTGCTGAGACAATAGAGTGCTATGAAAGGTATGTAAGAACAATTGGAGAACGATACAAAGGCAAAGTTAAGTACTGGCTTACGTTTAGTGAAACAAATGTTATAGATTTGTGTCAGTATATGGTAGCAGGAGTTCCAAATAGATCACCACAAATCATTGCAGATGCGACAAAGAATATTTTAATTGCTTCAGCGAAGGCAGTTAATATACTTCATGAAATTGATACAAACAATAAAGTAGGAAATCATGTTGCTTATGGGTCTACATACCCACACACTTGTCATCCTGATGATGTGTTATTAGCTAAGAAGGCGATGAATGAAAGACATTTTCATTTTGATGTGCAAGTTAGAGGGTACTACCCATCATACAAACTTAAGGAATATGAGCGAGATGATGTTGAATTTTCTCTAACCGATTATGAAAAAGAATTACTAAAAAATAATACTGTTGATTTTCTTAGTTTTTCGTACTATAACTCCAACAATGTTTCAACAGACAAGTCTTTGGATGATAATCAGCGTGGCAATATGTCTTTCACGGGTATTAAAAATCCACATTTGAATCAAAGCCAATGGGGATGGACAATAGACCCTGTGGGTTTGCGTATTGCGTTGAATGAACTTTGGGAAAGATATCAAAAACCTCTATTCATTATTGGCAATGGACTAGGGGCAGAAGACAAACTAGAAAGTGATAATAAAATACACGATGATTATAGAATCGAGTTTTTAAAAGCCCATATTAAGGAGTTCAAAAAGGCAGTTGAAATTGATGGTGTTGAGTTGATGGGATATAGTCCGTGGTCACTTTTAGACACGCTTTCATTATCCTCAGGAGAAAGAAAAAAAAGGTACGGTTTGATTTATGTAGATTATGATGATGCTGGTAATGGAACGGGTGATAGAATATGCAAAGACTCATTTTACTGGTATAAGAAGGTTTCAGATAGCAATGGTGAGGATTTAGACTGAGCGAAATGTAGAGGAGAAAGAATATATGAAAAAGTTAATTGTTAGAACAGATGATTTAGGATATACCGAAGGAGTCACGTATGGAATTCTTGCGGCACATAGAGATGGTATTGTAACGACAACAAGTGTAATGATTAATATGCCATTTTCTAAAAAAGCGATAAACCTTGCGAAACAATATCCAAACCTGCAACTTGGATTACATGTGAATGTAACTAATGGAAATTGTGTTGCCCCAAAGGAAAGCGTGCCTAACTTGGTTGACGCAGAAGGAGTATTCTTATCTAGTAAATATAGAAGGAAACTAGCTGAGGAAGGAAAGCAAGTGCTTCCAGTAGAAGAAGTGTATGTTGAAGCAGTTGCTCAAGTAAAGTTGTTTGAGGAACTTGTTGGTTGCAAACCAGAATATATTGACATTCACGCATTAGAAATTAGTGATTTTATGGAGGTTGTTAAGCGTGTTAAGAATGACTGTAATCTAAATGTTTGCATATACAGTGATGATTCACCAGTTCGGATGAAAGATCAAGCATTAGCTCATTACTCATATTATGGTAAAAAAGGAGAAAAATTCCTAGAATACTTCAGTGAAAATCATTTCAAATTTGAGGATGATGTTGAGGTGCTAATCTGCCATCCAGGCTTTATCGATTATCAATTAAGTAAAACTTCAACTTTTACAGATTTCAGATTATTAGACTATGCTATGGTAACGGATAAGAGTGTTATAGCTTGGCTTAGAGAAAATGATATTGAATTAGTGGATTTCAACTCAGTCAAAAAGGAAATGGTTTGACATGGGGAAATGGATGACTGATTTTCTTGAAGAAGCACCTGCGATTTGTTTACAGCTTTTGAAGGAGAAAGACAAGGCAATTGAACCAATTGTTAATCTTTACACCTCGAAACAGTATGAGCGAATTGTCATGGTCGGTTCTGGTTCTTCGTATAACATCGCAATGTGCTCAAAATATGCACTTGAAAAGTTCTTGAAAATTCCTGTTGAAGTAATAGCCCCAATGACATATACACAGTATGATTTCAGATATAAAAACAATGCGCTAGTCATATGCATGTCGCAAAGTGGACGAAGTACTAATACAATTGATGCAATAATAAAATCGAATGAATGCAACTATGATGTACTTGCAATTTCAACAGTACCCAATAGTCCCATGAGTGAATACTGCGATAATGTTCTAGAATTCGGGAATTATATTTCAGATGATGACAGTTTTGTGTGTCGTTACTTTACCTCGTCAGTTCTGTATTTTTTCCTGTTTGCTATTAGTGCTGCATTGAAGTTGGAACTGCTGACAAAGGAAGATTACAAATTATGCTTGAAAGAGCTTAATAATATTGTGAATGACATGCCAAAGGTAATAGAAAATGTCAAATCTGTTTATGATGAAAATGTTGAGGATTTGATATCAATGAAAAGAGTGATGGCAATGGGAGTTGGTCCATTGTTTGGACTTACAAATGAGGCTTGCTTGAAAATCTCTGAAACTACAGGAATACCTACTAATGGCTATGAAGTTGAAGAATTTTTACATGGACCAGCATATGAAGTGAAAAAAGATCATGCTTTATTTTTTATGGATGGAGATAGTGCAGTTCATGACAGAATAATAAGTATTGCTGAAGCATGCAAAGAACTAACAAATAATGTCTATTTAATTACAAATAGTAATATTTTTGGGAAAAAGGTGATTAGAATTACGACGAAATGTGATCCGGTTTTTAGGTCTATACTTTATGTAATTCCATTTCAGTACATTCCAGGAAAAATTTGTGAAGACACAAGAGCTAGAGCAATAACAATATATAACTACAGAGTTTCTCAAAAAGTTAACACCAAACGCTAGCTAATTGAGTGAACATTAAGTGAAGGGTGGGTATTTGATGAGAGATTATTTTGA
>JGI994J12354_10004041_pt1 | contig 13386 bp, 13 predicted proteins | sample IntmicLarv3ML3BL_FD_12354 | JGI IMG/M metagenome (IMG submission 12354)
TGAATGTCATTGTTAACTGCCCAGTCTATGGCTCTGTTTATGTTATCAATTATTTCTTTATAATTTTTTGTTATGTCATTTTGAATATCTATTATTACTAGGGCTTTCTTCCTCATAGTGTTCCTCCTGATATCCTTCTCATAGTTATATTGATTTATTTGCTTTTTCATTGTATCATGCAATTGTTGACAACATTATGGCAATAATCCGTGACGAAAAAAATGAAAGGTGGCTACCAGATGAAAGTTGACAGGCTCGTTAGCATCATTATGATACTGCTTGATAAGGAACGTATAGGTGCACAGGAGTTAGCAGATATGTTTGAAGTTTCTCCCCGTACAATCTACCGCGACATAGACACCATCAACAGGGCGGGTATTCCCGTTTGTTCAGTATCGGGAGTTGGCGGCGGCTTTGAAATTATGCCGAATTACAAAATTGATAAAAAGTTTTTTTCAACGGCCGACCTTTCCGCTATCCTGATGGGGCTTTCCAATCTATCTACCATAATGCGAGGGGATGAACTGGTAAACGCCTTTGCAAAAGTCAAGAGTTTCGTCCCAGCCGACAAAGTGAAAGACATTGAATTAAAAACAAATCAAATACATATAGACTTAAGTCCGTGGATAGGCAACAGGAATATACAACCATATTTAGAAATTATCAAAACAGCTTTACACGAGAACAAGATGCTTTCGTTTGAATATGCAGACTGCCATGGAAATAAGACCGTGCGAACGGCAGAGCCGTATCAACTTGTATTGAAAAGCAGTCATTGGTATTGTCAAGGGTATTGTCATAAAAGAAATGATTTTCGCTTATTCAGACTGTCCCGAATATCAAACCTACAAATGCGAGGAGAAACTTTTGCACCACGAGATTATCAAAAACCGATTTTAGAATTTGCGGAGATTTTGGAAACTATGCAAATAAAAATCAAAATTCGTATTCATAAATCTATCATGGACAGAGTGCTTGATTATTGCACTTATGAACATTTTTCGCCAGGCGGCGATGAGCATTATATCGTTAGTTTTCCTTTCATAGAGAACGAATACTACTACAATATTCTTTTCAGCTTTGGAGATAAATGCGAATGTTTAGAGCCATTACATATCCGCAAAGAAATGAAGCGCAGAGCACATGATATAGCTGCCTTATATGAGAACTAAAAAGGCGCCGATTCCCACACTTACTGCCTAGCAACAATAAAACAAGTCCACTCAAAGTGCCGAAACACTGTGAATGAACTTGTTTTTATTATCATTACAAGGTGTAACAGGCCGGATACAGTTATTCTGTCGACGTACCCCTGCCCAAAATGAGAGCCATCTTTTTTATCAATTCGCCAGATGAAGTTCAGGGGCAAAGACATCAATTATATCAGCTTGTCGTATGTTGAGTATATGGTGTTGTTATCCACGCAATAGGGATTTTTAAGAATAATCCGTATGAAAGAGAACAAACGCAAAAAGCGCTTATCCGATTGGACAGGCGCTTTTTGGTGAAGGAAGATCTGATACTATTTGGAATGTTATGTGTCAGAAGACACATTATCTGGAAGTGCCTTGATAGAACACGGCTACAACACTGGGGCCTGTATGTGCGCCGATAACCGGGCCGACGTTGCCGAGGCATAATTCGAAGTCAGGAAATGCCTCTTTTACTAACTCTGCGACATACATTGCTTCGGATAGACAGTCACCATGGCTGATGTATATGGTTTGCTCGATATCCGTAAAGGCAGTGGCCTGCATTTTCTCGACCAAAGTTCGCAGAGACGCTTTTCGCCCACGCACCTTATGGATGCTCGTCAGACGTCCATCATTATCCAGATGGAGAACGGGCTTAATTGCCAGAGCAGTGCCGATGGCGGCGGTTACGCCTGAAATTCTACCGCCACGCTTTAGATAATTTAAATCGTCCACGGTGAATTGATGGCAAATATGGAATTTATATTTCTCCACCCATTGGTGAACTTCTTCTGCCGATTTTCCGCTTTCCCTTTCTTTTATGGCAAGCAAAACCAATAACCCCTGTCCCATAGAAGCGGCGAAACTGTCGGAAACAAAAACCTTTCGCTCAGGATAGGATTCCATTAGCATATCCGCAGCAATCATAGCGGAGCTGTAGGTGGAAGAAAGTCCGGAGGAAAACGCGATAATCAAAACATCTTTGCCCATTTCTAAAAGGGGTGTCAAGGTTTCGGTATAGGCAGTTATGTTGACAGCATTGGTAGTTGCAGTATGTCCCGCGCACAATTTGTCATAAAACTCTTTGCATGAACTTTCGCGGTCAATATGCGTGTCGGCGTATGTAGCCTCCTCTATTGTATAGCCTAAGGGAAGTACTGGGATTTGAGCTTCATGGATCATCTCCGGGCTTAAATCTCCGGCAGAATCTGTCACAATTGCAAAATTAGACATTTTGTGGCCTCGCTTTCTAAAATTTTATATTTGGGATATTTTTATTGAAATTCATACTTCTATGCTGTGACAAGTATAGCAATGTTTTTTGCGGAGCGTCAAGGCAGAAGTGCATAGAAAAGGGATTTTGGTCTGTTTTTGATACAACTTTAACGGAAACTTTATAATGGAGGCGGTTTTGATTGTGTTTGAAATTCTCATCGCAATCATGCCTGAGAGGGGATTTGTATGTGAAGCAAGGGAAGCCTTTTTGTATACCCGATTGATTGTATGAATGGTTGGGCAGCGTATTGGTAGACGCTTCCTTTTTGAGAAGTTTGCATATGAATCAACGGGAAGCAAGGCGGCATCGAAACGGATTACAAAATAAAATGGAATTGATTGTCAAAAAGGATGGCATGAAGAGGTTGTGAGATTTTTAGGCGAGAGAGGTTGAAGAAGAGTATCACAAGCCCCGGATATATATGTAATAAATCATGCGAAATAGTATGTCAAATCGAACTCATAATAGGAGGAGCAGGTGACGCGCGGGATGCGGAGACGTAAAATGTAGGACATATTTTATAGTGATTGAATCTGATAATGATTCTCAAATTTATTGACTTATCCGGGTCGTGGTGATAAAATGAAAACGATTCTCAGTTTCGATGGAGGGCGTGTCATGGGAGCGGTATTAAACTATAAAACGAAGCAGGGCGAAGAGGTATTAGCCTGTTTGAAATCAAAAGGGAACGCACACATTACGGTGCGGGAAATTGTGGCATACTTAAACGATAGAGGCATCCATATTGGTGTTGCAACGATTTATCGACATTTGGATAGGCTAATCAAAGATAATGTTGTGAAGAAGTATATCGTAGAGGGCAGCAACGGTGCTTGCTTTGAATATATGCACGATGGGCAGGTGGACATCCATTTTAAGTGTGCGAATTGCGGCGGATTAACTCACTTTCGCTGTGAAGAATTGGAGCATGTACGAGGGCATATGATGGAAAGGCATCGATTGAATATCGATTTAAATCGAACGGTATTTTACGGATTTTGTGATAAATGTCTGGTGAAAAGCGGATAAACGCTATGGGAAGGGGGCAGAGCATGGATACAAGAAAAAGTATGCAAAAGACGTTGGCGTTATTGACTTGTGTCGTGTTCGTTGCGGTCTCCTTATTTTCGATTGCGTATATTGCCCACGAAGCACAGCACGATTGTGTGGGAGAACATTGTCAAATTTGTACGCATGTGAGCGGAGCAAAAAATACGCTGAAACAACTGTCAGCAAACGCGACACGCTTTGAGGGCGGGGCGCTTGCTATCGTGTTAAATACAACGATGTTTTTATTGTGTACAGGCGTATTTTTCGTTATATCAACGCCGGTTAAATTAAGAATAAGAATGAATCATTGAGCCTCTGAAAAGGGTGACTCCACCAATATTTGGCATGGATACCCTTTATTTTTGTGCGTAAAAACAGCGGAAAAACAAGGAGGTTCTTTTATTATGCGAAAAAGCAGAGTTTTGACAGGCATTATATCGGGTGTGCTGTTTGTTTCGGGGTTTGGTGCGTGTGCGGCACCGCAAGATGCGCCGCAGACAGAGACAAGTGAAGGAGAAAAATTACGGATTGTGACAACGATTTTTCCGCAATATGATTTTGCGAGAGAAATTGCAGGGGAGTATGCAGAAGTTTCTATGCTTTTGAAACCTGGGATGGAAAGTCATTCGTACGAACCTACGCCTCGAGATATAAAAGTGATTCAAAGCAGTGATTTATTTATTTACGTGGGCGGTGCAAACGACACTTGGATTGAAGAGATTTTGGCGTCCATGGGAGAGGAAAAGCCGGACACATTGCGGCTGTTGGATTGTGTAGAAACAGTAACGGAGGAAATTGTTGAGGGGATGGAGCATACACACAAAGACGATGTGAGACATGATCATAGCCAAGACCACCAAGACCATCACGATCATCATTATGAAGCGGAGCATGGGCATAGTCACGGCCACCATGATCATGATAAAGAGGCAATGGATGAGCATGTCTGGACCTCTCCGAGAAACGCGATTGAGATTGTGAAGACAATGACTTCAATTTTTAGTGAAAAGGATGCTGAAAATGCGAAGATATATGCCGAAAACAGCGAGGCGTATATCGCGAAGCTAGAAGCATTGGATGCATCTTTTAAAGAAGTGGTTTCTGCGGCAAGGGTGCATATTATGATTTTTGGTGATCGATTCCCATTTCGTTATTTTGCGGATGCATATGGATTGACATATTTTGCGGCGTTCACAGGTTGTTCTACGGAGACGGAAGCGAGTGCGGCAACAGTGGCGTTTTTGATTGACAAGGTGAAAGAAGAAATGATTTCATCCGTATTTGTTATTGAATTCTCGAACGGGAAAATTGCGGATTCTATTTGTGAAGCAACAGGAGCGAAGAAGTTGTCGATGCACTCTTGTCACAATTTGTCCAAGGATGAGATGGAAGCCGGCGAGACATATCTTTCTTTGATGACGAAAAATGTAGAGGCACTGCGAGAAGCTTTGTATTAAGCGGCGGTGGGATTTGACGGGAACGGGTTCAGTGGTGGGATTTGACGGGAACGGGTTCAATAAATACATTTGAATGGGCAGGTGTGGAGATGAGTTTAATCGATTGTAGGGATACAGGATTTGAATATGATGGAGTCATTGTTGTTGAAAACTTAAATTTTTCAGTGGAAGAAGGAGACTATTTTTGCATTGTTGGAGAGAACGGATCGGGAAAGAGTACATTGATGCAAGGATTGCTTCGTTTGAAGAAGCCGTGCCGAGGGACGGTTTTGCTTGATGAATCTATTTTGGGAAAAGGCGTTGGATATTTACCGCAGCAAAACAGTTTGCAAAAGGATTTTCCGGCAAGCATTTATGAGGTGGTGTTGTCCGGTTGTTTAAGTATGCTTGGTATGCGGCCATTTTATACAAAAAAGGAAAGGGCAGTCGCGCAGGAGAACATGGAGAGAATGGGTATTGCACATCTAAAAGACAAGAGCTTTCAAGAATTGTCGGGTGGGCAGCAGCAGCGTGTATTGCTGGCAAGGGCACTTTGCGCTACGGATAAGCTCCTGTTGTTGGATGAACCGACATCGGGATTGGATCCGGTTGTGACACAAGAGCTCTATGAATTGATTGCAAAAATCAATAAACAGATGGGCATCACGGTTATTATGGTGTCTCATGATGTTGAGTGCGCCGTGAAATATGCAAACAGGGTGCTGCATTTGCAAAACACACAGTTGTTTTTTGGCAATATAGAAGACTATATGCGAAGTGATGAGGGAAGCCGGTTTGTAGGAGGTGCGAAACGTGGTTGAGTTGGTACGAGAGATTATTTCCTATCCATTTATGGTTCGGGCAATTATTGTGGGAACGGTAGTCGCGCTTGCTGCATCGCTTCTTGGAGTTAGTCTTGTTCTTAAACGGTACTCTATGATTGGGGACGGATTATCACATGTGGGATTCGGGGCATTGGCAATTGCAACCGCCATGAATGCCGCGCCTTTGAAAGTTGCGATACCGATTGTTGTTTTTGCAGCATTTATTTTACTTCGGATTAGTGAAAGCAGCAAAATCAAAGGCGATGCGGCGATTGCCTTGATTTCTACGGGCTCGCTGGCAGTCGGTGTCGTTATTGTATCTATGACGACGGGTATGAATACGGATGTGTGTAATTATCTGTTCGGCAGTATTCTGGGATTGACAGAGAGTGATGCTGCGTTGAGTATGAGAATTTCTGTTGTTATAATCGGCTTGTTCATATTATGCTACAATCGCATTTTCTTGGTTACCTTTGATGAAATGTTTGCAAGAGCAACGGGGATGAAATTTCAGCTTTACAATATGCTGATTGCGTTATTGACAGCGTTAATCATCGTTTTGGGTATGCGAATGATGGGTTCTTTGCTCATTTCCAGCCTGATTGTATTTCCGGCGTTGACATCCATGCGCGTCTGCAAGCGTTTCAAAAGTGTTATCATTCATTCGGCGATCATTTCGGTTATCTGCTTTTTGGCGGGCATGATTATTTCTTATGTATATGCCACGCCGACTGGTGCCAGCATCGTCATTTGCAATATAATTATGTTTTTGATTTATTGGATGATTCGTTTGATAAAATCGATGGGAATAGCTTCACTGAAGAAGGGCGCAACTGCGGGTGTGGCAATTCTTTGCGTGATTACGCTTGTCGGATGTGGCGGCGGTGAACGTTCATCGGGAGAGGCGGGGGCTTCGGACACAAGGGCAGCAAATGCGGGCAGCACGGAAATCATTGAGATTCAAGAAAAGATGTTTATCAGCCAAATCAATGATATTTATTTTAATTTTGATAATTATGCGGAGAAACAGATTGCTGTCGAGGGTATGTACGGTTTGTTTTACTGGGATATGGAGACAACAAGTCCCATTGTATTTCGAAATGGACCGGGATGTTGTGCGAATGATGGGTGGGCGGGATTTTTTCTGCATTATGATGGAGAATATCCTGAGTTAGGTGATTGGATTCGCGTGAGCGGGACAGTGGAGATGGCGCTGAATCAGGATGATTATCAAATGTTACAATTGAATGTACTTTCTTTTGAAAAAAAGGAAGTACGAGGAGCGGAAACAGTTGTGCAATAGCAGACGAACTCAAGTCGAATGCTATATCACGGGTGGAAACTTATAGATGGCGGTTTGGCGAAAGGAAAGTGCTATGGATAGGATGAAAAGAATTCGATAGAGGGGTATGTCGGCAGAAATGTTGTTGTTGCAGGTATTGAAGGAAAGCGCTCAAATGATTTTCGAATCAGTGGGGGATGCCCTTGTTTGGTCATAGGACGCGGATGGATATTAAAGAAAGGCGCAAAAGACATCGTCAAATTCGCTGTGGTGTTTATACTTTATCAAGCAGATAAAAGCACCGGAATTATAAAAAAATAGAAACATATATTTTCTTAACGTGATACAAAATCGATAAATTATTTCGTTAAACGAAAATTTGGTGTATATTTTGATATATATTATTCAATTCGAATGAAAAAACTATGACTTTTGCTGAAAGACAAAAAGATTGTATAAAAATGAATACAATATTGAAGAAATGCTAGACAAATTTTTGATTGACAGTAAAAAAAATAAGTGTTATCTTTATGAATATCTATTTTTACTACTGATTTTGACGAGTGAGGTTTTACATATGAACATGAATTCTATTATGTTAAACACAACTTCATACGGTATTGTGCTGATTATTAGCGTTATTATTCTGGTCTTGGTTCTTGTGATTTTCTCCAACCTGAAAAATAACGCCTATTGTCATGTACAGAAAAATCTCAAATGAAGTTGCGGATAACAAATATAAACAAGTTTGTATGTTTGGATAACCGGTATAAAATATTTGATGAGATGAAGATTCATGGCGAAAGCGATGAATCTTTTTTTTATTACTCAAATTACTCAAACAAAGTTCTGTATCGCTTAACCCTTCTGTCGTGTATCAAAGCGCTAGGTGCATGGATGAAGATTAAGATAAGAAAAAACAAACAAAATGAAATCAGAAAGAAATCTTGGAGGGATGGAATTATGAAAAAGAAGTTGAAGAAAGTATTTGCATTTGCGGTTGCATGTGTTATGGCGATGTCCGTGGCAGCCTGCGGAGGATCCAGTGATAACGCGGGAACACAAAACAGCGACAATGGCAGTGGCACAGAAGGCGGCACATTCTTAATCGGCGGTATTGGTCCTCTTACGGGCGGTGCGGCAGTTTATGGCGAAGCGGTACGCAACGGTGCGCAGATTGCTATTGACGAAATCAACACTGCCGGCGGTGTAAATGGCATGACGTTGGCAATGAATTTTCAGGATGACGAGCATGATGCAGAAAAAGCTGTAAATGCATATAACACATTAAAAGACAGAGGCATGAAGGTTTTGATGGGCACAGTTACAAGTGATCCTTGTATCGCAGTTGTTGAGAAAACGGCGGAGGACAACATGTTCCAGATTACGCCATCCGGTTCTGCAATGGATTGTATCCGTTACGACAATGCGTTCCGTGTTTGTTTTAATGACCCGGAGCAAGGCGCGGCATCCGCACAATATATCGGTGAGAGTGGTTTGGCAGAGAAGGTTGCGATTATCTACGATAGTTCGGACACATATTCTTCCGGCATCTATGAAACATTCGTAATGGAAGCGGCAAACCAAGGTTTTGAAATTGTGGAAACACAGGCGTTTACGGCGGACAGCAAAACGGATTTTTCCGTTCATTACAAAAAATTCAAGAAGCGGCTCCTGACTTAGTGTTTCTGCCAATCTATTATGAAGAAGCAGCATTGATTTTGAAACAAGCTGACAGAGTAAACTTGAGTGTTCAGTTCTTTGGCTGTGACGGTTTGGACGGCGTAATCGGTCAGTTGGGCGATGATGTAGCGTTGGCAGAGGGCGCGATGCTCTTAACACCTTTCGTAGCGGATGCACAAGACGAATTGACACAGAGATTTGTATCGACTTATGAAAGTTTGTACGGCATTACACCAAACCAGTTTGCGGCAGATGCATATGATGCAATTTATGCAATCAAGGCGGCATTGGAATTTGCCGGTATCTCTGATCCGAACATGAGCGTTTCGGATATTTGTGAGGCGATGAAAGCGGCAATGTTGGAAATCGAAGTGCCGGGCTTGACGGGTACAATGACTTGGAGCGCAGACGGTGAATGCTCCAAAGAGCCAAAAGCGATGGTTATTTCCGGCGGCGTTTACACAGCAATTAACAACTAGGAAGAGATAATAATCATGATTCCGGCGAAACAGGTGTGAGTCTGTTGTTTGGAATCTTTTCAACAGCTGGATTGGGTGGGTTTTAGAAACCCACCTCATCGGCTTTGAGTCACGAATGGGGAGATGGCAAATGAGTTTTATTTCATATTTGATCAGCGGTATAAGCCTGGGTAGTATTTATGCGCTGATTGCTTTGGGCTACACCATGGTTTATGGTATTGCCAAAATGCTTAACTTTGCTCATGGTGATGTCATTATGATTGGTGCGTTTGCTGTGTTTACGGCAATTATGACATTGCAGCTGCCCATTTGGGCGGCAATCATTCTGGCGGTTGTGGTTTGTACAACGCTGGGGATTGTGATTGAGAAGTTGGCGTATAAGCCTTTGCGAAACGCATCAAAATTATCGGTGCTGATTACTGCAATCGGTGTGAGTTATTTGTTACAAAATTTAGCATTGCTGATTTTTGGTTCCAGTGCACAAAATTTTCAATCGGTTGTTCCAAATATGTCGATACAAGTGAACGAATATTTGGTTATTACCGGCGAAACATTGGTTACGATTGTAGTAATGATTGCCGTGATGGTAACATTGACATTGTTTGTAAACAAAACGAAAGCGGGCAGCGCGATGTTGGCTGTATCGGAAGATAAGAACGCAGCAAAACTCATGGGTATTAACGTTAATTCGACCATTACGCTAACCTTTGCGATTGGTTCTGCATTGGCGGCAATCGCGGGTATGTTGTTATGCTCTTTGTATCCGCAAGTAAGTGCCTATACGGGGCAGATGCCGGGTATCAAGGCGTTTATTGCGGCCGTATTCGGTGGAATCGGTTCTATTCCGGGGGCAATGATTGGCGGTATTTTACTGGGCGTGATTGAGAATTTGAGCAAGGCATATATTTCTTCTCAATTGGCCGATGCGATTGTATTTGGTGTATTGATTTTGGTCTTGTTGGTGAGGCCAACGGGCATATTGGGCAAGAAAACGAAAGAGAAAGTGTAGGTGACGGTGATGGAGAATAAAAAAACGGCGTTGCGTCGTGCGACAAAAGATAAAATTATCACATCTGCCATTGCTGTTATCTTTTTTGCCACTGCCGGTTTGTTGGTGAAGATGGGTGTTGCGGGCAGTCTGTTTGCAGGTCTTTTGGTGCCTATGTGTTATTATATTATTATGGCAGTATCTTTGAATTTGACAGTCGGTGTTTTGGGTGAGCTGAGCTTGGGGCATGCGGGATTCGTTTGTGTTGGCGCATATACCGGCGGAATATTCTCTTTGCTGACGCAGGATGTGTTCACATCTGCGTGGGTTCGGTTTCCGTTGGCGCTACTGATTGGTGGCCTTATGGCGGCACTGTTCGGATTGATTATTGGGGTTCCGATTTTGAGATTGCAAGGAGATTATCTGGCGATTGTTACGTTGGCGTTTGGTGAGATTATCCGTAAGGTCATTCAGAATTTTTATATTGTGAGGGATATGAATGGATTGCATTTTTCCTTTTCGACACCGATTGATGTAACGACAATTGATATTGCCACGAAGGAGACGATATTAAGCGGACCGATGGCGGTCAGCGGGATACCAAAGGATGCGACGTTGCTGATTGGTGTTGCTTTGGTTGTGGTAACCATTTTGGTAATCATGAATTTGATTGATAGCCAAGCTGGGCGGGCGATTATGGCAATCAGGGATAACCGTATTGCGGCAGAAGCGACGGGTGTTCATGTTACGAAGTATAAAATCGTTGTATTCTTGGTATCCGCGTTCTTTGCAGGAATTGCGGGTGTGTTATATGCGCACTTCGGTACGTTGACAACGGTTAAGTTTGATTACAATATGTCTATTTTGATATTGGTATTTGTTGTGCTTGGCGGTATGAAGAGTGTGCGGGGCTCGATGATTGCGGCAGTTATTCTCTATGCTTTGCCTGAGATGCTTCGTGATTTGCAGGCGTACCGTATGCTGGTTTATGCGGTGCTCTTGATCGGTATGATGTTGCTGCGAAATAGTCCGTACCTTGAGAAGTTACACAGAAAACTGCCAAAGTTGAAATCGCGAAAAGGGAAGGGAGAGANGGCATAATGTCCTATTTAGATGTAAGCAATATCGGTATTTCCTTTGGCGGGCTGAAAGCGGTAGCGGATTTCAGCGTTNAAATAGAAAAAGGTCAGTTGTATGGTTTGATTGGACCAAACGGTGCAGGAAAGACGACGGTTTTCAATTTGCTAACCGGCGTGTACCGTCCGGATCATGGCGTAGTTATGTTAGATGGCATGGACTTGACAGGAAGGGCGCCGATTGAAATCAATCAAAAAGGAGTGGCGAGAACTTTTCAGAATATTCGCCTGTTTCATGAGTTGACGGTATTAGAAAATGTGAAAGTTGGTTTGCATAATCAAAATCCGTATAGTGTTGGCAGCGGCATATTTCGTCTACCGAAGTTTTTCATAGAGGAGTCGAAGATGAATAAAAAGGCCATTGAGATTTTGGAAGTTTTTGGTTTGGCGGCAGAAAAGGACTTTTTGGCATGTAACCTTCCTTATGGGAAGCAGAGAAAGCTGGAAATCGCCAGAGCATTGGCGACAAATCCAAAGTTGCTGTTATTGGATGAACCGGCGGCGGGTATGAATCCTAACGAAACGGCGGAATTAATGGATACAATTCGCTTTGTACAAACGCATTTTGATATGACAACATTGTTGATTGAGCACGATATGAAATTGGTATTGGGTATTTGCGAGAAACTGACGGTATTGAATTTTGGGTCTGTTTTGGTTCAAGGTGATACAGCAGAGGTATTACGAAACCCCGAAGTAATTACTGCATATTTGGGTGAGTAGAGGGGTGAGAGAGATGCTTAGAGTTGAGAATTTAAAGGTGTCTTATGGTGTGATTCAGGCGATAAAAGGAATCTCCTTTGATGTAAAAGAGGGTGAGGTCATCGCTTTGATTGGCGCGAATGGTGCGGGAAAGACGACGATACTTCACACGATAACAGGCCTGATTGCGCCGGATGAGGGTAGTATTTCATTTGAGGGTGAGGAGATAACAAAAATTCCTGCACATAAAATTGTATCGATGGGGATGGCGCATGTGCCGGAGGGAAGGCATGTGTTCAGCCAGTTATCCGTATTGAAGAATTTACAACTGGGCGCTTTTACCAGAAAAGACAAAAAGGAAATTGCCGATACATTAGAAATGGTATACGGACGCTTTCCTCGTCTAAAGGAAAGAGCGAGCCAGATGGCGGGAACGCTTTCCGGCGGGGAGCAGCAGATGTTAGCCATGGGACGGGCGCTGATGTCTCATCCTAAAATCATTTTGATGGATGAGCCGTCGATGGGGCTGTCGCCGATTTTGGTTGGCGAAATTTTTGACATTGTGAAATCCATCAGCGAAAGTGGGACAACCGTTCTTCTGGTCGAGCAGAATGCGAAAAAAGCACTTTCGATTGCTGACCGTGCCTATGTTTTGGAGACGGGCAAGGTTGTGTTGTCCGGGGACGCAAAAGATTTGATGAATAACGAAGAAGTGAAAAAAGCATATTTGGGAGAATAAAAGAGTTAAGGAGAGGTGTGCTTTCACATCAGACTTTTTATGATTGTCTCATGCTTATCTCATGATTGGCTGGAGGGTATATGTTTGCGAGTCTCAATGCCCGACGAGTGAAATAGAGCGCCAGGTGATTGCTGATTTCGCGAAGAAGCCAGATTTATATGTGCTGTAATTATTTTTTGGGCTTCATTTGGCTGAGAGATTATGAATCACGCTAAAAAAGGACTATTATCTTTTGATAATAGTCCTTTTTTATACTCAAACACGACTCAAAATGGTGTGATTGTTTTTTGAAGGCGGTGTCATCGGTTTTTGAAATCTGGCCGAAAGGATATGGATTGTAATTTGTGGCAAAACAGATGAGGCCGCAAATGGAGTTTATGCTCAAAAAGGAGCCAATTGTTCATTTTTGATGAGCCAATCCAAAGCCTCCATTGGTGTACGGATATGCGCTTTTAACAATTCTGTCAATGCATCTTCATCCTGTGCCTCTAAGAGTTCGACAATCTTACAATGCTCAGAATAGGCTTTTTTCATATTTGTCAAAGGCAGACCGGTAATGCGGTACATATGATAAGTGATGGCAATGCAGCGATTGTGA
>JGI994J12354_10004042_pt1 | contig 13384 bp, 13 predicted proteins | sample IntmicLarv3ML3BL_FD_12354 | JGI IMG/M metagenome (IMG submission 12354)
TTCGGAAACATACCGGTATATTCAGACAACTCAGGTAGTGAAACATAATCCCCATAAGGCAGACTAAGCACTGCTCCTAATCCTGCTCCGCTTCCAATACCCGACAAAGCTAGTCCGTCCACAAAATGATTTGCCTCTACGCCTATTATACTTCCCAGTTCATCAAAGAAAATTCTATTTTACCTCTTACTAATCATTTTCAACTGCAAATATCTCCCATATAAAAACCATAAACATTCATGTAAAATATAACCAACACAAAAAATCAGCATTATTTAATCTAATCTCTCATTTTGATTGATTTTATCTATATAAAATGTTAAACTTATATAAATAAATATATTTAATATAATTTATTTTAATTTTAAAAAGGAAGGTGAAATATTATGAGTTTAGAACAAAAAATGAATGCATATTTAGCCGATCAGCAAGTAATGTACACTAAACTGCACAATTTACACTGGTACATTAAAGGATCACAGTTTTTCGTTTTACATGCAAAGTTTGAGGAATTATACAACAGTACTGCTGACATTTTAGATGAAGTTGCTGAACGTATGCTTACCCTTGGATTTACCCCTGTCGCTAACCTTAAAGATGTATTAGCAATTACAGGTGTTAAAGAACTTGAAAATAAACCTATTGATTCAAAAGAAGCTATCACAGTTCTTACCAATGATATTCAATGGTGGATAAATAATTCTAAAGAACTCATAAAACTTGCTGATGAAGCAGATGATGTCGTTACAGCAGATTTATTTACTGGATATCTTGCTGAATATGAAAAAACTCTTTGGATGTTAAAAGCTTATAATTCTTAAGTGACATTTATATATGTTAAACCACATTAAATATCACTTATAAATAGATTTTATTAATAAATATAAAAGGCTCTATACTATATATTTTAGCATATTCTTATGAATAGCTTTGATATTAAGTATAGAGCCTTTTTAGAAATAATCATTAAATAATTATCTACTTTTTTGCTACCTCTGAAGTACAATTTGGACACCTAGTTGCATCAATATGAATATCTGTTTTACAAAACAAACAAGTTTTAGTCTTCTTTTCTGGTTCTGGCTTATGTCTTGCCTTATTTATAACTTTAATAAGTAAAAATAATGCTATTGCAGTCAATATAAAATTAATAACAGCAGTTAAAAAATTTCCATAAGCAATTATCGGTGACTCTGCACCACTTCCAATAACAAGTACAAGATGTTCAAACGCTATTTTACCTGTAATTATAGATATAATAGGTGTAAATATATCTGTTACAAGCGAATTGATAATAGTAGTAAAGGCTCCTCCTATAATAACACCAATAGCTAACTCTACAGCATTCCCTTTACTAATAAATGTTTTAAATTCATTGAATAGTTTCTTCATTAATTAAATTACCCCTAATATTTTTTCTAAAATAAAATTAGTATATCTTTTCAATTTATATAACAATACACTTTTACAAAATATTTATATAAAATAATCTTCTATAAAACCAAATATAAAGGCAACTAAAAATACAGTCACCCTTATATATTAATTAATTTTAGTTATATCTTTGACTTTATTTTGAGTCATCCAAATCGTCCTCAAAATCATCTTCAAAAAAGTCGTCTTCAAAGTCATCCTCAAAATCATCTTCAAAATTCTGTAAATAATTCGGTGTAAAGAAACGATATACTGCATAGGCAATTCCTGCAACTGCCGCAACTGCACCTACAATCGCCAATACCCATAATATAGTATTCTTATTCTTATCTTCTTCCTCTTTCCTGCTTAAGAAGTCACCAATTTTAGCCATGCTGATAAAATCATCCTTTTTACATTTATACATAATAATTTTCCCCTTTCCTTTAGCTACCTAAATTAAAATTATATGAATATTAAATCTCATAATTATCACATGCTTCATAACAATTGTATTTATTATATCATTAAAAAAATAAATTTTCTATACGCATTTCTTTTCGCCTTTATTAATTTTAACAAAGGGATATTCAACCTTTGCTTCCATTTATTTGTTTTAACCTTATTAAATCTTTACCAATTTTGCAAATGAAGCAAACATTTTTTTTATACCTGATTTTTCAAAATCAACAGTTACCTCATAATCTCTTTTAGACTCTTCTATATTTGTTACTTTACCTGCTCCAAATCTCGTATGCTTTACATTATCACCAACACCATACTCCAGCTTACTTAATTTAGTTACATTAAAATCTTTTCCAAAATTAGTTTTAGTTGGTGCAAAGGCAGAAGTCTTAGACGCATATGCATTAGACTTATACTGCATTGAAGTAAATCTATCTTCTCCGCCTGCAATATTCCCTGAAATAGATTTATTTCCTCCATTTGTTAATGAAGAATTAATCCTATTAGGAGATTGTAAATAAGTCTTTGGTATTTCATCTATAAATCTGGATAATTTAGAATATATAGTTTTTCCATTTATCATTCGCTGTCTGGAATAAGTTATAGTAAGTTCTGTTTCCGCTCTGGTAATTCCCACATAACATAACCTGCGTTCTTCTTCTATATCTGATAAATCACCTGTATCTATAGACATTTGGCTTGGAAACAGACCATCTTCTAATCCTACTAAATATACAAATTTGAATTCTAATCCTTTTGCACTATGAAGAGTCATAAGCGTTAATCTATTATCATCTTGGTCCAAACTATCCACATCAGCCACCAAAGCTACTTCCTCTAAAAATTCACTTAATGTAGGTACTTCATGTTCGCTTTCAAAACTAACTGCCTTACTTATTAATTCTTCTATATTTTCAATTCTAGTTCTTGATTCTACGGTATCTTCCAGCTCTAACTCTTTTAAATATCCAGTACTTTCCAATATATCTTTAATAATTTCACTTATTCCAAAATAATCTTTCTTACTTCTAATAGTTTGAATTTGATTCGTAAAAATATCAATTCTAGCAACTGCCTTTCCAAGTCCTGCTACAAGTTCTGCCTCTTTAAGTGCATCATAAAAACTTAGTTCTTGTTCCTGTGCGTATACAGCCACTTTTCCTAATGTCGCAGCACCTATACCTCTTTTAGGTACATTTATTATTCTTTGAACTGCAATATCATCTCTGCCGTTGTCAATAGTTTTAAGATATGCCAAAACATCTTTAATTTCTTTTCTTTGGTAGAAGTTTACGCCCCCAACTAATTTATATGGAAGATTATAAGTTATACATTTTTCTTCCATAAGCCTTGATTGAGCATTAGTTCTATATAAAACAGCAAATTCATTTAACGCTTTATCAGAGCTTTTAATACTTTTAATTACATAATCAGCTTCTTCATATGCTGTATTAAATTGCTTTAGATTAACAAGGCTGCCATCGTTATTGTCAGTCCAAAGTGTTTTATCTTTTCTTCCGCTGTTATTTTTTATAACCTCATTGGCGGCACATAGTATATTTTTAGTTGAACGATAATTTTGTTCTAATTTAATAACTTTAGTTCCTAAAAATACCTTTTCAAAATTTAATATATTTTCTATATCTGCACCCCTAAACTTATAAATTGACTGATCATCATCGCCCACAACACACAGGTTTTGGTATCGTTTTGCCAGTAAACTTATAATTTGAAACTGAACACCATTAGTATCTTGATATTCATCTACCATGATATACTTAAATCGTTCCTGATAAGATTCAAGTACATCAGGTTCAATTTTAAACAGTTCAACTGTTTTCACCAATAAATCATCAAAATCTAAGGCATTATTTTTAAACAATTGTTTCTGATATTCTTTATATATCTGTGCTATTTTATTTTTTCTATAATCGCCCGCTGTTTCCTTTAACATTTGTTCAGGAGTAATCATCGCATTTTTAGCTGATGAAATTTCAGATAAAACACTTCTTTCTTTAAAATAATTTGTATCAACATCAACAGTTTTAAATACCTGCCTTAGTAATGTTTTTTGGTCATCAGTATCATAAATAGTAAAATTATTTTCATAACCTAATCTATCTATATATCTGCGTAAAATTCTTACACATGTTGAGTGAAACGTACTAACCCAAATGCTTTCTGAACCAAATCCAACTATTTTATCTACACGCTCACGCATTTCTCCTGCTGCTTTATTAGTAAATGTAATAGCCATAATATTCCATGGTTTCACCTTTTTTTCTTCAATAAGATATACAATCCTATGTGTCAGCACTCTAGTCTTACCTGAACCTGCTCCTGCTAATATTAAAAGTGGCCCGTCTGTATGATAAACTGCCTCCTGCTGCATTGGATTAAGACTTTCATAAATACTCATATTTTATTAAATCCTTTCCTAGTTAAGTTTCGTACCGCAATTTCCGCAAAAATTAGCAGCACTTGCTTTAGTACCGCAATTTGGACAGAAATTAACACCACCAGATGAATTTCCCTGATTTCCTGATACCAAACCTTGTGAAGCCTGCATATTCTGCTGATTTTGTGTATTTTGCATATTCTGCATCATTTGCTGTCCCATCATCATTCCCATTTGTAAGCCCATCATATCAGTTGCCGTTCCAGTACCTCTGCTCATTTTACCGTTTGCCATAGCATTAGTCATCTCTACAGCTTGATATTTAGCCATATCCTGCACTGTGTCATGTGTAGCAACTTTACTTATAGCAGCATTCATTTCTTCATTATATGTGAAAGACTGTATTGTAAATTTAACAACTTTAAGACCTATTTTTAGTAATTCCATATCTAATTCTGGCTGAATTGCTCTTGCAATTTCCATTATCTTTTGCTGAGGTGTCGCATTATCCTTACAAATCACAGGAATGTGTACCATTAATAAAGCATCTAACTGCTCCAAAACTCTTTCTTTAACTTCCTCTACTGTAAATGAAGATTTAATACCTGCAATCTGATTTATCAAGGTCAATTCATCATCAACAGCAATTTGTATTCCGCCAAACGCACGAATATCTATACCATATTTTAAACCTTCCATAGGTATTTTTACTGGATTTCTAGTTCCCCACTTAACTGTAAGCTGTTTTGTATTTATAAATAATACTTCTGCTCTCATTCCGCTGTTAAAACCAAATTTAAAGCCTTTTAAAGTTGATAAAAATGGAATAATCTCTGACTCTATGTCGAAATCTCCTGCATCTTTAAATACACCTTCTATCTTACCATTAAACATAAATATTGCTTCTTGAGCCTGACGTATAATTAGCTTACTTCCTTTTTTTATTTCATTATTAGACCATTTCCAAAATATCATATTAGGTGATGGATTTGCCCATTCTACCACATTTGCTAATTGTTTCCCGAATAATCCCATTGTCAATTCCTCCTGTTTTCTTGAATATTAATATTATATTTAACACTTTTATCTAATCTAACTTTGACATATCTTCCATAATTGAACTGCGTATACTGCGCATCTCACTAAGCGTTTCTGATTCACGTTTATAAACAGCTTCCTTTTCAGCATTTTTTGATATCAATACATTCATTTTAGATGTATATAATTCAGCATCAAGTGTATTGCCTCCATTTGAGGCTATATCTGCATACCTTTTCAATTTTTCTATCTCTGCATTATTTTCATTACACTCACGCCATACCCTATTCACTACCAATTGTTTTAAATCAATTTCTGAATTAATTTTAGTTAATGCTCCACTAACATTATTTAAAAATTTATCTCTCATCGGTCACTCTCCCAATCATAAAGAATATTTTGAAATTTAACTATATATAATTAATTACTTTAATCACTTAATAATATTTAATTACATAATTCTACTTTAATTATGCTATTAATAATGCTCTTTAATAGTTACCTCTTTATATTTTAACCTATTTTGCCACTTTTGTCACCACGTTTAAACCGTCATATTTTTGAAAAAGGCTTGTCATATATTTTTCAATATTATATAATGTATTTTAGAGGTATTTTATTATGAAAAAAGACAATTCCAAACAATTAAAAGAACTATTAAATAAGCTATCTAACTTAGATTATATTAAAACAGAAGATATTCCTAACATTGCATTATACATGGATCAAGTAACTACCTTCATGGATTCACGCCTTGAAAATTCTAAGCGTTATCCTGAAGATAAGATTTTAACAAAAACCATGATTAATAATTATGCCAAAAATCAGCTTTTGCCCTCTCCTGATAAAAAGAAATATTCTAAAGACCATTTAATTTTACTTATTATGATTTATTATCTTAAAAATATATTATCAATTAGCGATATACAACGTCTAATTACACCATTAACTGAAAGATTTTTTACTAATACATCTTCTGAACTTAATCTGTCTGAAATATATACTCGATTATTTGCATTAGAAAATGACAGTTCCAAACAACTAACTAAAGATATTATTAATCATTATAAAAAATCATTTGAACCTTTTTCCGATGTTAAGAATGATAAAGACAGAGAATATTTACATCAACTGTCTCTTATCAGTATTTTAAGTTTTGATGTTTATATAAAGAAACAAATTATTGAATCTATGATTGATGAGATGACACCTAATAAAAATGATACAAAAAATAAATCTTAAATATCTATTTAAAAATAAAAGCAGTTACTCTATTATCTGCTTTTATTTCTTTTTATAACTTTTAGACGAGTAAATTCTTCTCTATCTTTTTCTTCTAGTGCATTAAAAATATTTTTTGTTAATTCCTCATATGCAGGAATAGTTATATTTTTTAGTGCATTAGCTCGTTTTTGTGTTTTTTTAATATTTGCAGCCAGTTTATATGCTGAATTTTCAGTCATTGAAAGTCTTATAGTCAAATCTTTTACTTTCTCAAATGCCATTTTAGCTTCATCTAATGATTCCATAGATGAATAGTAAGAATATGCCGGTGGCATATTATGAGGAGTATACCTAACTAATGGTATCTCTACCCCCATAATACTTCTAGTTTTTATATCTATAGAATTTTCTATTGGCACCGAGGCAGTTACACCCTCAACATAATTTACTCCCAATTCAATGTTTGCCCTCTGTAAGTATGTATATGCTGAGTTAAAAGTCATGTCAATTTCTGTTTGAATTTCATCAGCATTTGTAATAAGCTCCATGAGTTCTTTAATAAGAATATTTCGCTTCTTATCCATTAACTCATATCCTTGTCTGGCAAGTGCAAGTGAATTTTTAGCCAGTATTAAGTTACCTTTTGTAGGAAACATATTTGGATTCATCAAAGCACCTCCCCAATACTTTTATTATTTTAATCTGATTATCTGCCTTATTATACTTCATTATCTCAATAATATTTATCAAGCAGCTTAGTATCAATACGGTCCAGATCTTCTTTTGGCAATGTACGCAGAAGTTTCCAGCCTATTTCAAGAGTATCTGTTATAGTTCTATTTTCACTAGGGTTTTGCCCTACAAACTCATTTTCAAAACTAACACCAAATTCTAAATATTTTTTATCCAGCGGCGATAATTCATCTTCACCAATAACTGCTGCCAAAGCTCTTGAATCACCAACTTTAGCATAACATGAAAATAACTGATTAGCTACATCTTGATGATCTTCTCTTGTAAACCCTTCACCAATACCATCTTTCATAAGACGTGAAAGTGATGGCAATACATTAATCGGCGGATATACTGCCTGTCCGTTAAGCGTTCTGTCAAGAACTATCTGTCCCTCTGTAATATACCCTGTAAGGTCAGGAATTGGATGTGTTATATCATCATTAGGCATAGTAAGTATAGGTAATTGAGTAACCGAACCCTTTACACCATCTACAATACCAGCACGTTCGTAAACAGTTGCTAATTCACTGTAAAGATACCCCGGAAAACCTTTTCTTGATGGAATTTCCCCTTTAGATGATGACACTTCACGTACCGCCTCTGCAAATGAAGTCATATCTGTGAGAATTACAAGAATATGCATATTTTTTTCAAATGCCAGATACTCTGCAACTGTAAGTGCAAGTTTTGGAGTTATGAGCCTTTCTACTATAGGGTCATTGGCTAAATTAAGAAACATAGCAACATGAGAAGACACACCGCTTTCTTCAAATGTTCTTATAAAAAACTCTGCTACATCATATTTAACTCCCATAGCTGCAAATACTATTGCAAATTCTTCATCTGAATGTTCTCCAAGCGAAGCCTGCTGTACTATCTGAGCTGCCAACTGGTCATGCGGAAGACCGTTTCCTGAAAATATCGGAAGTTTTTGTCCTCTAATAAGTGTAGTAAGTCCATCTATAGCTGATATTCCAGTCCTAATATAGTTACGCGGATATTCTCTTGATACTGGATTAAGAGGTAATCCATTAATATCTTTTTTATAATCTGAAACCACTTCGCCAAGTCCGTCTATAGGCTCACCAACACCATTAAAAGTTCGGCCAAGCATTTCTGCCGATAATGAAACTTCCATAAGGTGTCCTGTAAGTCTAGTTTTTGTGTTAGTTAGTGACATATTTTCTGAACCTTCAAAAACTTGAATAACCGCTCTATCTTTATATATCTCCACAATTCTTCCTAGCTTTTTTTGATTGTCCGCAACTGTAATTTCAACAATTTCTTCTTGAGCAGCATTTTCGACCCCTTCAAGTACTACCAAGGGACCATTGACTTGACTAAGCCCTATATATTGAATTGCCATTCATTAATCCTCCCTTAAGCATTTTTTTCTAAAACACGCTCATAAAAAACATCTATTTGTTTAAAATAATCATCAAGCATTTCAGGCTTATCATTTGGAACATCATATTTAATAGCAATTACCTTATCAAAAATATTTTCCCTTCTAAGTACAGACATCGGCATACTCATATTTATCAGCATTTTTGATTTTTTATATAAATATAATATAATTTCCATCATTTTATACTGTTTTTCCATTGGCACACAAGTATCTTCATGATGAAAGGCATTCTGCTGTAAAAATCCAAGTCTTATAACTCTGGCAATTTCTAATATAAGCCTTTGGTCGTCTGGAAGTACATCTGCACCTATAAGTTTAACAATCTCCATTAGACTGCTTTCTTGATTAAGTATTGCTATAAGCTGATTTCTGGTATCTACAAAATTCTTGTCTATATTTTCAACATACCATGGTGCAAGGTCTTGTATATATTCACTATAACTACTAAGCCAATGTATTGCTGGAAAATGCCTTGCATATGCAAGCGATTTATCAAGTCCCCAAAAACAACGTACAAAACGCTTAGTATTTTGTGTGACTGGTTCTGAAAAATCACCGCCTTGAGGTGATACAGCACCTATTATAGATATAGAACCCTCTGTATTATTAAGATTTTGTACCATACCTGCACGTTCATAAAAAGTTGCCAGCTTAGAAGCAAGATAAGCTGGAAAACCTTCCTCTGCTGGCATTTCCTCTAAACGTCCTGAAAGTTCTCTTAAAGCCTCTGCCCAGCGAGAGGTAGAATCTGCCATAATAGCTACATGATACCCCATATCTCTATAATATTCAGCTAACGTAATTCCTGTATAAATACTAGCTTCACGAGCGGCAACTGGCATATTTGAAGTATTAGCAATAAGTACAGTCCTATCCATAAGCGGATTTCCCGTTTTAGGGTCAACTAATTCCTTAAAATCCTCAAGTACTTGAGTCATCTCATTTCCGCGTTCACCACAGCCAATATATACAATTATATCTGCGTCTGACCACTTTGCAATTTGATGCTGTGTCATAGTTTTACCTGTTCCAAATCCTCCGGGAACTGCCGCCGTACCGCCTTTTGCAATCGGAAAAAGTGTATCTAATATTCTCTGTCCTGTAATTAGCGGTTTAGTAGGCGGATAACGTTTAATAAGCGGTCTAGGTACACGAATAGGCCATTTTTGTGCCATAGTAATATTAACTTCATCACCATTTATAAGCTGAAGTACCGCTATCGTATCATTTATAGTATACTCGCCATCTTCTTTTACAGATAAGATAGTCCCCTCCATATTAGGTGGCAGCATTACTTTATGAATTATAGAACGAGTTTCTCTCACTTTTGCAATTATAGTGCCTGCTTCTACTGGCTGACCTTGTCTGATAACCATATGAGTTTCCCACTTTTTATTAATATCTAATGCATCTACACTTATACCACGTTTAATGTACGCACCATTTGCTTTAGAAATTTCACTAAGAGGTCTTTCTATTCCATCAAAAATATTATTGAGTATGCCTGGTGCTAAGGTTATTGATATTGGACCTCCAGTTCCTATTACTTCTTCACCTGGCTTTATACCATAAGTTTCTTCATATACTTGTATAGTAGTTCTTTCTTTAGTTAGACTTATTACCTCTCCTACTAATTTTTCTTTACCAACATAAACCATTTCAGCCATTTGAAAGCCTGTAACACCTTGTATGTATACAATAGGTCCATTTACACCATAAATATTTCCCCTTACATCAGCCATTTAAAATTCCCCCTTTAAGTGTTACATCATGTGCAATTTCTTCTAGCTTATTTATAAATGAGCTGTCTATAAGCAAATTTTTATCTGGAATATATGCTTTAATTCCACCCATAAAACTTTCCTCTGCCACTAAAAGAACAATTCCTATTTCACGTTCTAATGATATTTTATGGGTCGAATCAACTGGGTCTATATATACAATTATCTTATTATCTTTTGCAATGGCTTTAGCCTCTTTAATTTGTTCTGCAAGCTTTTTTCTATATTCTGGTGTAGTTGTATAAATCTCAAACTTATCCTTTACTTCTATTAAAATCTTTTGTTTGAGTTCTTCACTTATTCCGCTGATTATACGCCTGCTTTTAATTTCTTCCAGAGAAATTTCTTTATTTATTTTTCGTTCTAAACGATCTTTTTCTATTGCAATCTCAAGTTCTGACTTTCGTAACATATCTTCTTTATGCTCTGAAAATTGCTTATCTAAAGCAGATGAATATTCATTGAGCATTTGTTGACTTTGAATTGTTACACTTTCAATAGCAGAATCATAAAAATGCTTTAGTTTTTCCTCTTTTGTCACAATTTTCACCCTCTTTGTTTATAATTTTAATCCAATAGCATCATTTACATAGGAAGTAATAAAGTCTGCCTTACGGCCACTACCATGACGGTCTGGAATTTCCACTATCAGCGGAAGAGATTTTGACAGTTTTACTTCACTTATAATTTCAGGATATTCTCTCCCAAATTTTTCTGTTATAAGCAAAATCCCTATTTCCTTATTAGCCGAAACTTTAGTAATTTCCTCTTTAAGTTCTTTAGCTGTGTGAACAACTACACCCTCAACGCCTGCAAGCCGCATACCGATTTGAGTGTCAATGTTGTCACTAATTAGATACATTTTCATAAACTACAACTTACCTAGTATCATAAATGAAATGATTAAACCATACAAACACACACCTTCGGCAAGGCCTACGAAGATAAGGGATTTACCAAGTATTGATGAATCTTCACTAATGGCACCAAGAGCAGATGAAGCTGCGGCTGATACTGCAATACCTCCGCCAATACAAGAAAGACCTGTTGATAGTGCCGCTGCTATATAAGCAAAACCTGCTACATTGCCAGCAGTATTAGCTGCTATATTGGCTGTTTCTCCTGCCGCATATACTGTTTGATTCCACATCATAATAATTGCAACTACCATTGTACAAGCAAAAAAGAAAAGATTTGAAAATAGTGAATTTTTAAAACGCTTTTTTGATTTTTCTCCAAGTATATATGCTCCAAATGGAATCACAATACTAATAATAAATGCCGCTGTTAATATAAGTTTTACGGTTAATGACATAGTTTTTTCCTCCTGCTTATTTTTATTATATTTCTATTTGATATTATTTTTTAACTTCTATTTTTGACTTTTCATAACCTTAAATTTTGACTTTAAATCTTTACTTTATTCTTTTCAGATTTTCATGTTTTTTAGGGGTGTAAATCCTTAAATTTTTAAATATTTATTTCTCTAGGCTTTTAGGTAAATACCTTTACTTAGCATATGGTTTAAATTCACGTCCGCCGCTCTTATAAAATCTGCTGAAAATCTCATAATATTCAAGCCGCAGTACCTGTATTCCTACTATAAGACCTTCCATTCCCATGACAAACAAGTTGCCTAAAATAATCACCCATATATTTGTATTTCCGCCATTTTCAACTCCTGCAAGCATAAGCACAACTCCCATCATTGCCGCATGGCTGACTGCAAATGCACCTACACGAACGAATGAAAGAGTATTTGAGAAATAACTGAGCAATAATTCAAACAATTCAAAAAATGTCTGCATTATAAACATGCCCTTTTCCTTTGGTATAACCTCTGCCTTTTTTTCTACAATCGCTGTAAGAGGTTCTTTAAGTGCAATAAGAGTCAATGGAAGTCCAAATGCTATTATTAAAATAATCCTTACTGGCATTTTATTTCCTGTTAAAAATAATATTACAGTAACTGCTAATGACACATATAATATTAATCCTGCAATTCCATTTGACTCAAAGAACAATCTTTCTGTATTTTTATCTTTAATTGCATTTCTAATTTGCAGTAACATAGTAAATACTATAATTCCAGTCCCTACAGCCACTGCTACCACAAACACTGTATTTATATTACCTATAAACGGTAAATTTGTCATATGAGTATGAGGGTGCAGCCAAACTGCATTTACTACATGTTCAAATCCAAATACACTGCCAAACATCACCCCAAAAAACATAGAAAATATACCAGCACAGGCTATAATTCCCCCAATATCAGACTTCTTAAACTTATAAATCAAGAAACCTCCTACAGTTAAACAAAATCCCTGACCTACATCTCCAAACATAAATCCAAATAAAATTGAATATGTAAGTGCAACTAACATGGTTGGGTCTACTTCTCCATAACTTGGCAAACCATACATTTTTATATACATCTCAAATGGTCTAAATAATGCCATATTTTTTAGCTTTGTCGGCGGTCTGCTAGTCACATTATCATGGTCATCTTCCACCATACAAAATAGATTTTCATCTTTTTCTACTTCTTTAATAAAGTTCTTCGCATCAGTTTCAATCATCCACCCGCAAAGTATATAAAATATATCTAACTTATCATTAGTAAGTGCCGCCAGTTGTCTTATATCAAAGTTATCACTAAATATCTGTAAAATATTACAAGCTGATAACAATTCTTCTTTGTTTTCTTCCAAAGTATCTTGTAATTTTTTATCTAATAATAAAATTTCATTATCTAATTCCAATATTTCTTTTTTCAAATTTGACAATACTTCATCTGGCTTGCCTTCATACTCATTCGGCAAAAAAACTCTTTCAAAATGCATAGACGCATATATTGCATCTATTTTGCTCGCCAGTGCCGCTGGCATAAAATATACTCCTGAAATATACTCAGTATCC
>JGI994J12354_10004043_pt1 | contig 13382 bp, 10 predicted proteins | sample IntmicLarv3ML3BL_FD_12354 | JGI IMG/M metagenome (IMG submission 12354)
GCGAATCCATGTCGCCGCCGTACCAATAATTCGGGCGCGGATAGGCCGATACATACGGGAACTCGTAGTCATAATGCAAGACGACCGGCAGCCCCTTTTCGCCGCAGAAACGGAAGAACCGCACCATGTCCGGGTCGTCATACTGCACGCGCAGCTTCACCTCGCCACAGACCTTCACGTTGTACAGCCCGATGTATGATGCCATCAAATCAATCGCCTCCGGCCGCCGCGGGTCAGGTGCGTAGGCCAGCACGAAACGCTCCGGTGCCTTCTCCACATACGCCAGCGCATAGGAAAACGGAATCGGCCCTCCCTCCTGGCACGTCGGCGCAACCCCCGCGAAATGCGGTGCCGTCTCGTCCTTGGGCGCTTCCAGCGGCTGAATCCACGTCTTGCCGATGCCGCACGCATCCATGTCCGCCAGATGCTTGTCGAAATTGTAGTGCAGCCAATCCGGGTGATTGTGTATGTCGATAATCATGGCGCATCCTCCTTTTCGGCATATATTCCTATTTTACCATTCCTTGCGCCGAACATCAATATGGCTTTCTGTACGCAATCGCCTTCACCCTTGTTGTTATTTCCTTCTGCCTAGCGAAGAATCTTCTTTTTATAAGATTCTTCGGGCTTCGCCCTCAGAATGACAAGCTAGAGCACCTATACAATCATATTCTGTTTCCACGGCCTGCGCCACCCTTACGTCAAGACAAAGACATGAAATATTTCTTCACTTATCTAAAAACCAAAATATTCTGCCACGTCTGAAATTGTTTGTTCAATAGTAGTATTGTCGTCCCAAACAATATCTTTAACACCATGTCTTGTTACCCAATCCGGTAATTGCGTATCGTTTGACCCAACTGAGTTATACGCATTATTGATTATCATCTCTTTCTCTGTTTCTGATATATCTGTCCGATTCTTTATAACATCAAGCATATGTATATGGTCAGGGCGTTGAAACCAATCGAATTTCGTTCCTCGATTCGACAAATGCACAATGTGCGATGCAAGCGGTATGACCGCTTCATAGTCAATGTCGCCTTCGCAAAGAATAATCTTATGCGAAGATGCAAGCAGTACTAAATCAATCATTGCCATAGGTGTAAATTCGCACAGCCAGTGTTTTTCCCGCTCATTAATAATTTCAGGCGCTAATTCCCAAAAATCAGACACGCCGTATTCTTTTTCATAATTGCGAAGCATATGCGGCTGATATATGGGGTCGGCATCAGCGAGGTGACGCTGGCGGCTCTCGTCAATATCATAAATAAAACAATCGTATTTTCGGCACAATCCATTTGCGATAGTGGTTTTTCCTCTTCCCCAAATAAAATAAACGTTGCTAATTTTCTTTCTGATAATATTATCTGCTATATGCACTGCAACGCTCCTTTACAATGTTAACTTTCTGTTCCCACAACCTGTGTCATACCCACGCAAACCCATATCTCTCACTCCCGCGCAAACAACGCCGCCGCAAAATCCTTCGCGTCGAACGGCTGCATGTCGTCAATCCCCTCGCCCACGCCGACGAAGCGCACGGGCAGATGCAATTCGTTCTGTATCGCGATGACGACGCCGCCCTTGGCCGTGCCGTCCAGCTTCGTGAGGATGATGCCCGTCAAATCCGCCGTCTCGCGGAAGAGCGTGGCCTGCTGCAAGGCGTTCTGCCCTGTCGTCGCGTCCAGCACGATGAAGGACTCGTGATGCGCCTCGGGGTACTCGCGCGTGATGATTTTGGCGATTTTGCGAAGCTCCTCCATGAGGTTCTTCTTGTTGTGCAGACGGCCCGCCGTGTCGCAGATAAGCAAATCCGCCTTCCGCGCCTTGGCCGCCTGGATCGCGTCAAACACGACCGCCGCCGGGTCAGAATCCTCCTGATGCCGAATCACAGGCACGCCGCTCCGCTCGCCCCAGACCTCGAGCTGGTCAATCGCCGCCGCGCGGAAGGTGTCCGCCGCCGCGAGGAGGACGTTCTTGCCCTGCGCCTTATAGTGCGCGGCGAGTTTGCCGATGGATGTTGTCTTGCCCACGCCGTTCACGCCGATGACCAGCATAATCGTCGGACCGGGCAATTCCAGCGGCACATCGTCCTTCGTCAGCATCTCCGATATAATCTCCGCCAGAAGCACGCGCACCGTCTCCGCATCCTCCGTGCGCTCCAGCTTCACGCGTTTGCGCAGCGCCTCCGTGATGTCCGTTGCCGTCTGCACGCCCACATCCGCAAGGATGAGCGCCTCCTCCAGCTCCTCAAACAAATCCTCATCAATCTTCGTAAAGCTCCCCAGCACAGCATCGATGCCGCCGAGGACATTCTTGCGGGTCTTGTCCAGCCCGCTTAGCATCTTTTGGAAAAAGCCTTTTTTCTTTGTCTGCTCGTCCATGATTTATTCCCCTTCCGGTTCCGCATTAAGCTTTGCATATTAATCACTTACATGCCGCAATATACGCCGCATCTCTTCTAATTTCTTCTCGTTCGCTGCATACGCGCCACGCGGCTTCACAAAATTCTTGGATCCAATGTTCTCGCCTGCGTAGCGTGGGAGCAGCTGTATATGGAAGTGATTCACAGCCCCGTCGCACATCGTGCAAACATACACCTTCTCCGCACCGAATACTTCTTTCAAAGCATTCATCACACGCTTCGCCGTCAAATACACTGCCGCGCATACCTCGTCCGGCACGCAGGACATATCCTCATAATGCGTCTTTACCAGCAAAATCGTGTGCCCGACGGCACGCGGCTTGATTTCAAAGAAGCACCAAAGCAAGTCGTCCTCGTAGATAAGGCGATCGGTAAAGGAGGGATATATCCCACCGTGTTCTTCATTGTAGCATGATGGACAGATGCCCTTTGCTTGCAGGGATTGTACTGTTTCCATTGTGTCGGCCTCCTTCATCAGGTTTTGATATTGATATATGCACATTTTACAGCTCTTGGCCGTTCTGGGCTCGAATAACCCGCCTTCAGCGGGTTATTCGAGGGATGCTCTCGAACATGTTCCTGCTCCCTACAGGAGCAGAAACACATTCTGCCGCTTTCGGCGGTTCTAGGTTCGATTAACTTGCCTCCGGCAAGTTAATCGAATCGCACACTCACCAGCTTCGAAACCCCCTGCTCCTGCATCGTCACGCCATACAGCACATCCGCGCTCTCCATCGTGCCCTTGCGGTGCGTGATGACAATGAACTGCGTGTCGCTCGCAAAATTGTGGAGGTAATTCGCAAAGCGGCTGACATTTGCATCGTCCAGCGCCGCCTCAATCTCGTCCAGCACGCAGAAAGGCGATGGTTTCATCCGCAGAATCGCAAACAACAGCGCAATGGCCGTCAGCGACCGTTCACCGCCGGAAAGCAGGCTCAACTGCTGCAAATTCTTGCCGGGCGGCTGCGCAATGATGTCGATGCCGGACTCCAGCACATTGTCCTCGTCCGCCAGCTTCAAGTATGCCTGCCCGCCGCCGAACATCTCTGCGAAGACAATGCCGAAATTTTCCGAAATCACGCTAAACTGCTCGCGGAACTGCTGCTCCATCAGCGTCACAAGCTCGCGGATAATCTCGAGAAGCTTTGCCTCCGCCTCCTCGATGTCCCCGCGCTGTTTCGCAAGGAAATCATATCGCTCGCTGACCGTTTTGTATTCCTCTATCGCGCCGACGTTGACCACGCCAAGGTCACGCATGTCGTTCTTCAATGTGCGTGATTCCGCAGTCAGCTGTGACGGCGGCTCGTCCAGCCGCGGGTATTGCAAGGCGGTCTGGTATGTCAGCTCATATTCGTCCCACATTTCGTCGTAGAGGCGGCGGTTGTCCGTTTCCATCTGCTCACGCTTGACCTCCAGACGCGCCAGCTCGCCGTTCAGCCGCGCCAGCAAGGCCGCGCGTTCTTCCGCCGCGCGCTCCATCTCCTCCATGCGCAGAGACAGTGCGCTTCGCTTGGTCACAAGCGTTGCAATGCCCTCCTCCATGTTCTCCTGCTCGTTTTCCAGCGCGGTAATATCTGCCCGCAACGCGGCAATCACGTCGCGTTTGCCGGCGCGGTCGCCGTTCAGCCCGTCANGCTCCTCTTGCAGGCGCGCAATGGCCTCATGCGCCGCGCGAATATCGCTTTGAATNCGCACAATATTCTCCCGCGCGGANGCGGCGTTCTGCTCCAGCGCCGACATTGCAACCTGTATGCCTGTCAACTCCTTGAGCTTTTTGTCCTTCGCCGCGCGTGCCTCCGTGACAGCGCCCTGCCGCGTGTCCATCGTTTGCAGAATGTCCGCAATCTCTGTCTCGACGCGCTTCTGCTCGTCCGCCAGCCGCCGCATCTCCTGATTCGCCGCGACGATTTGCTCCATAATCCGCTGTTCTTCCGCGTCGTAGGCCTTGCGGTTGCCCTCCAGCGCCTTGAGCGCCTCGTCTGCCTGCGCCATGCTCACCTGCACAGCCGCCCGCGCCAAAGCCGTCTCCTGCTGCAAGACCCTGCTCTGCTCAATCTGATGCAGAATCGAATCCTGCCGCTGCTGTGCGTTTTGCAGGCGCGCGTCCAGCTCGTCCGTCTCGTCCATGATTCCCTTGATACACACCTGCAAAGCCGCAATCTCGCGCCCGCGCCCGAGAATGCCCGCGGCATTTTTGTTATGACTGCCGCCCGTCATCGCGCCGCCGGGATTGATGATGTCGCCGTCCAGCGTCACAACCTTATATGCCGACTTGTACTTGCGTGAAAACTTCACCGCGTTGTCCAGATTGTCTGCAATCAGCACGCGCCCCATAAGGCTCGACAGCACGCCGTCATATTCCTGCGCGTATTCAATCACGTCTATCATCGCGTTCATCATGCCCGCCTCGCGCAGCAGCGCTTCCTCATTTGAAAGCCGCTTGCCCCGCACCGCAGACATCGGCAGAAACGTCGCCCGCCCGCTGTCCGTGCGCTTCAAGAAGGCGATGGCATTCTGCGCATCCGCATCCGTCTCCGTCACAATATCCTGCAACGCATTGCCCAGCGCGATTTCAACCGCCTGCTCAAAACGCTCCGGCACGGAAATCAGCTCCGCCACCGCGCCGCGTATGCCGCGATAGCCGTTCGGATTCTGCTTCTTCTCCTTCAAAACCGCCTTGACACTGCGGAAATAGCCCTCGTGCCCCGCCTCCAGCTCCACCAACAGCTTGTGCCGCGACTGCGCCTCATGCAGGCGCTTGGCGGATGCCTTCTGCGCCGCGTCTGTCTCCGCGATTTCCGCGTCGGCAACCTCGCGGTCATTCCACAGCATCGCCAGCTTCTGTTCCAGCGCGGCGTTCTGCGCATCCTGCGCCGCCATGTCCTTTTCGAGCGCCTGCTGCTTCGTCTGTGCCTCGTGCAGACGGCTCTCGTTCAAATCACGTTCGTCGCCGAGGTCTTCTTTGCGCGTCTCGAGCTGTTCGTACATCGCCTCCGCGCGTTCCGTTTTTGTCTTGATGTCCGTCAGGCCGCTCAACCGGCTGATATGCTCCGAGGCATACTGCTCAATCTGCCCCTCACTCTTCGCCAGCTGCGCCTCCAGCACGCCCAGCTCGCCCTCTGCCCGTCGGCGGTTCTCCTCCTGCGCGGCGCGTTCCAGCGTCACCGCATCACACTTCGCCCCGAAGGAATGCATCTGCATCTCGCTGTCGGCAATGGCGGCCGTTCTGTCTGCAATGTCCTGCCGCAGGCGCGCCTTGTCCGTCTCCATATGCTCAATCGCCTGCTCGCACAGGCGGATGTCGTTCTCCTTTTTCTCCACGTCAAGCCGCAGATTCGCCAGTGATTCGGACGCGCCCTCTGCCTGCGCCGCCAGCACGGCCGCCTCCTGCTTCGCCGCCTCGTTGCGCGCGCGGGCGGACTCCTGCTCACGCTCCGCATCCGCAATCTGCACCTGTAAATCATCCAGATTCCGCGACATGCCCGTCATAGTCTCCTCTGCATGAGAGGCCGCATGGATGAAAATGTTAACCGCCACGAGCTTGTACCGTTCCGCCAGCGCCATGTACTTCTTCGCCTTTTCTGCCTGACGCTCCAGCGGCTCCAGCTGCGCTTCCAGCTCCGCGATAATGTCGTTCACGCGAACGAGATTCTGCCGCTCGCGCTCAAGCTTATGCTCCGCGTCTGTCTTGCGGTTCTTGTGCTTGACGATGCCCGCGGCCTCTTCAAACAGCAGCCGCCTGTCCTCTGAACGCGTGGACAGAATCTCCTCCACGCGCCCCTGCCCGATGATGGAATACCCCTCGCGGCCAATGCCTGTGTCCATAAACAGCTCATGAATGTCGCGCAGGCGGCAGACCGTGCCGTTGATGGAAAACTGGCTCTCGCCCGAACGGTAGACACGGCGGGTGACGGTGATTTCCGTATAGTCCACCTTCATGCGCCTGTCCGTATTGTCGATAATCATCGACACCTCGGCAAATCCCAGTGCGCGGCGGTTCTGCGTGCCCGCGAAGATGACATCCTCCATCTTCGCGCCGCGCAGGCTCCGTGCGCTCTGCTCGCCCAGCACCCAGCGCACCGCGTCAGAGATGTTGCTCTTGCCGCTGCCATTCGGCCCGACGACCGCCGTGATGCCCGTATTAAAGTCCAGCCGAATCTTCTCGGGGAACGATTTGAAGCCTTGCAGCTCTAAACGTTTTAAGTACATGGATACACCTCTATATCAACAACAATGTAATCAATTCGATGCCTGACTCCCGCTGCACATCAACAGCCCCAGCAGATACCCCGCCAGCAATCCGCCGATATGCGCCGCATAGCCAACGCCCGGCGTCAAAAAGCCCTGCGCTAAGCCAATGAGAATAAATATCACGACCATATAAAGCGACATGTCTTCCAGCGGCTCTTTCGTGCGCTGGGTCACGGCGAGCGTCGCGCCCATCAACCCATATATCGCGCCCGACGCGCCCGCAGACACACCGTCCATCAGGAACACCTGCGCCAGATTGCCCGCAATGCCCGTCAGCAAGTAAACCGCCAGAAACCGCACGCGTCCAAAATGCCTCTCGACCCTCGTACCGAAAATGTAAAGCGAGATGCTGTTATACACAAGATGCATCACGCCGATATGCATGAACATCGCTGTCAGCAGCCTCGTCCACTCGTGGTTCACCACCACCGCCTTGTATTCCACCGCGCCAAAGCGCAGAAGGACATTGATCGACTCCGACCCGCCCGCCAGCTCCATGAGCAGCAGCACAATCACGTTGGCGGCAAAAATGGTATACGTCAGCCACACGCGCTTGCTCTGCCCCCGCTCACTGCTTCGGTAAAACACGCCGCGGTTCGCGAGCGCCTGTTGCTTTTTCGTGTTCTTGCGTGCGGCGATTGCCTTTTTTTCAGCCGCCGCCTTGCGCTTGGCCATCGCCTTGCCCTTGGCGGACCATGCCAAACTTTCCGCCGGCCCTGCCTTTGCCGTCGGGGCAACCGCTTCCGCCCCGCCGCCCAAGGCCTCGTTCAGCCATGCGTCCATGCCGAGCATATCCGTCGGCGCGGAGAGGTCTCTGTGCAGCTGCGTTGTCTGCAAATTCGCGACATACAGCGCGGTAAACAACGGCTGGCTATAGAACGCATCCTGCGCATTCAGCCGCGAGAGAAGCTGTTCCGACGGCGTACTATGCGCCGCGACACTGAAAAAGATGGTGTTCCGCAAACCGGCCTTCTCACCGAACGCCGTCAAGCCCTTTACAATCGAATCTGTGCCTGCCTCCAACGCCGCGCTGTCCATGCTCTCTGCATCCATCAGCGCCGCCGCGTACAGCACGCCGTTGTCCTGCCGCAAGAAAACATACGGCACTTCGCCAAGAACAGGGCGAAAGCCGTTTTGCGTCAATATATGCGTCATCCGTTGTGCGAAATCCGAAAACATATTTGCCTTCTTTCTGAATACTATGCTTGCTTGTCGTTTTGACGGCGGCTTTCCTTCTGCTTCTTCTTTGCGTACATCAACGCGTCCACATGCGCGATGCATTCCTGCGGTGTCATTACGGCGTTTGCCGCGAACTTGTCGTACCCTACACTGATGTGCAGTTCATAATCCTTCTTGTGCTCGCTGTTGAACCGCGCAAGACCTGCGTGCAGACGCTCAATCAGCATCTCCACATTGGTTGCCTGCGTGATAATCAGGAACTCGTCGCCGCCATACCGTGCCACGAAATCCATCTTTCGGAAGCTGCGGCGAATCAGCTGCGCCGCATCATGCAGTGCCTGATCGCCTCCTACGTGGCCAAGGCTGTCGTTGATAGACTTAAAGCGGTCCAAGTCAATCATAATGAAATAGTAGTCGGGACGTCTGGCAGACTGCGTGATGCCGCGAAGGTAGTCTTCGCAGCTTCTGCGGTTGTGTATGCCCGTCAGCGCGTCTGTGTGCGCTTCCGCGTGTATGATAAAGGAATACGCGAACAGCAGCGCCGCGCAAAAGCACGGCCAGTTCAGCTTGAACCCGGGCAGAAGCAAATCCAACGTAGATCCCACCGCCATCAGAAAGAACGAACAGCTCAACAGCAGCGCATGCTCCCGCACCGCATTCCGATGACTGAGAAAGAGATTCGCAAATGAAAGCACGCCCGGGAGATACGAGAACAGCAGGCGGACGACATACAGATTGCCGAACGCATATACATTCTCGCCCGGTATCACAACGAAATAGAACCCGAAATATATGTTGGCAAGCAGCACCAGCAGATGCACGCCCACCACAATGGCAACGCCGCGCGCCAGCCGCCGTGTGCGCACGCGATCCTTGTTGATTTGATAGTCAATAAACAACAGCGTCAAGTTATACGTCATAACTTGAAAGAAATAATACGAAAAGCAGGACGCATATATAATAACATACCCCGCCGTGCCCGGCATCCCTGCAAACACGTCATACACCAGGTCGCTCAGCACCGCAATCAGCGTTGACACAAGCGCGGCAACGAACATCTTCCGCCGAAAGACATCATCGACATAGCGGCGCGAGTAATCGGCAATCAAAATAATCAGTATCGCAATCGGGGCAAACAAAACATTGATGCTATTGACAAACTGTTCCCATATCGACATTCGTTCCCCCTCCGTTCCCTTGTTTCCACTCAATCTTTTTAATCTTTAGTTTACCATACTTTCCACAAAGTAGCAACAGTTATTGACACATGTTGGGCGGTGTGTTACGCTACAAAATGGCACCTTTTGATGTACATAAATCTTATGATTATGAAGGAGGCACCCCATGCAGCATATACCTTTTCAAGACACAAACATCACAGGCGGCTTCTGGCAAAACAGGCAGANGCTGAACCGAGAGGCGACCATCCCCGCCGTCAAAAACCGCTTCGCAGAGACAGGCCGCTTCGAGGCCATGAAATGCAGCTGGAAGGAAGGCATGGAGAACAGACCGCATTTCTTCTGGGATTCCGACGTGGCGAAGTGGATAGAGGGCGTGGCGTATGCGCTGGAGAAAGGCCCTCTGCCCGAGATGGAGGCCTTCGTGGAGGAAATCATCGATGCAATTGAGGCCAACCAGCACGCAGACGGCTACTACAATGTGTATTTCACAATTATCGAGCCGGGAAACCGATTCAAGGACCGCGACAAGCATGAGCTGTACTGCGCGGGGCATCTGATTGAGGCCGCTGTGGCATGGTACGAGGCGACTGGGCGCGACCGCTTTTTGAACTGCATGATTCGCTATGTCAACTGCATTGAACGTGCGTTTATGATTGAGAAAACGGCGGCCTTTGTCACCCCCGGCCACGAGGAAATTGAACTGGCACTGGTGCGTCTGTATCACTGCACGAAGAACCCTCGCGACTTGAATCTGGCGGCATTCTTCATCAATCAGCGCGGGAATAATGACCGTGACGAAGCGGGCTTCTGCGAGTTTGCCAACGCAAAATACGACCAGAGCCATGCGCCCGTGCGCGAACAGACCACCGCGGAAGGGCATTGCGTGCGCGCGTGCTATCTCTATGCAGGCATGGTTGACCTCGCCCGCGAAACACAGGACGAAGCGCTCCTAAACGCATGCCGCACCATTTTCAAAGACATCACGGAGAAAAAAATGTACATCACAGGCGGCATCGGCCCGACGCACAACTTCGAGGCATTCACGCTGCCATACGACCTGCCGCTGTCCGGCGCGTATGCGGAAACATGTGCGGCGATTTCACTGGCATATTTCGCTTCGCGGATGCTGGAGCTGGAAGCCGATTCTGTATACGCTGACATCGTGGAGCGCGTACTGTTCAACGGCATTCTCTCCGGCGTATCCTTAAAGGGCGACGCATTCTTCTATGAGAATCCGCTGGAGGTCAACCCTGCGCTGCACGAGCGCGACAGGTCAATCGTAGACAAATTCAAGTCGCGCCGCCCGATTCACACGCGCGCGAAGGTGTTCTTCTGCTCCTGCTGCCCGCCGAACATTGTGCGGTTCTTCGCATCCATCGGCGGCTATTTCTACGGCGAGCAGGACGGCGGCGTGTATGTGCACCAGTATGCGGACAGCCATGCGGCGTTCGGCGATGCCTCCGTGCGCGTACAAACGGCATACCCCGCAGACGGGAACATCACCGTGACGGCGGACAACTGCAAGTTCGTCGCACTGCGCATCCCCGCATGGTGCAAGTCGTTCACGCTGAACAAGCCGTACACCATGCAAAAGGGGTATGCCATCGTGACCGATACAGCGGGCGCAATTGAACTCGTGCTGGAGATGAAGCCCTCGCTAATACAGGCATCACCGGCTGTCACGGCCGTCAGCGGGCGCGTGGCCTTGCAAATGGGGCCGATTGTGTATTGCCTCGAGGAATTCGACAACGGGACGGAGCTGCGGAGCCTCGGCGTGTATGCCGACTTGAAGACGCGCGTGGAGTTCGACGAGTTCTTCGGCGCGAACATCTTGCATGTGGAAGGCTTCCGGCTGGCAGAGACTAAGGGGCTGTATACCGCATACAACAAGACAGTTGACGACGGCGAGCTAACGTTCATCCCCTATTTCGGCTTCGCAAACCGCGGCGCGAGCGAGATGCTGACNTGGNTNTTGGTNCGNGANCGGTAAGACATAATGGAATGGAACGGGGCGGCTATCTCGCGCCCCCTTTTTTTGTATACCCGCGCTTGACATTTGGGATGGGTTTCTGTATAATTATTAGCGNNGGTTAACTTTGTATCATTGTTGGNCNNGGCGAACAACAAACAAGCATCTTCAGAGAGGAGNAAAATCATGCAAATCAATATCATTTACTGGAGCGGCACAGGCAACACGGAGGCTATGGCGAATTTCATCAAGGAAGGCGCAGAGGGCGCGGGCGCAACCGTCACGCTGAAGGAGGTGTCTGCCGCAACGGCCGCGGATGTCGATTGCGACATGCTGTGTCTCGGCTGCCCGTCCATGGGCGCGGAGGTGCTGGAGGAAGATGCGTTTGAGCCGTACATCGCATCCATCGAGGGCAGTGTCAGCGGCAAGAAGCTGGCGTTGTTCGGGTCATACGGCTGGGGCGACGGCGAGTGGATGCGCGACTTTGACGAGCGCATGAAAAACGCAGGCGCAACGCTCGTGACAGGGAGCTTGATTGTCAACGAGTCGCCCGAGGGCGATGAATGCCGTGCGTTTGGCACGGCGATTGCACAGGCATAGGGGCAAGACCATGGGGCGCTGCCCCATTACCCCGCTCGCTTTTTGAAAAAGCGAGGCAAAAACTTTATAAGGGGCTATGCTTCAAAAATGAAGCATAGCCCCTGTGAGGATAATAGGGTTGTCTTGGGCGCGATAGATGCCCTGATATGGTTGCTCAATGTACCAGTTGCCGTTTTCCTGATAGACAAACAGCGTGCTCGTGTTGCCGTTTCGTAAGACCAAATCAATTTGAATATAGTCTGCAACATTCGGCACATCTTGAACAGATGCTCTTGTCGTTGGTTCTACAGCAGTGAATCGCTCAATTATCTCGGAAATCCTGCCCGAATCTGCCTCTTCCGCAACTTGCTTATTCTGCGTGATTTTTACGGATTCAACATCGGACGCATTGGGCAATTGAATCGGCCCGGCTTTTTCACCCACACACGCTGACAAACCTGCAAGCAGTGTCACAAGCAATACGAACACCGTGATTTTTTTCATTTCTTGTCCTCCGTAACATTGATATTTATGTTTACATAAACATATACGAGGACAATACATATATGTTTGTATACCTAAGCAAACGTCACGCCCGACTGCAAAATCACATTCGCAAACGGCGAGCATTCGCCCGAACGCACGACCGCTCTGGACGATGCGCTCATTTCCTTCAGCTTCGTGTGCGGCACCATCTCGCATTCGATGCCCTTCAAAATTTCACAAAGCTCTGCGTACACTTTCGGGTTGCGGCCAGGCAATTCTTCCGCGATGTACACCTTCTCCAGCGCCAGCTCGCCGCTGACCGCTTTCAGCACGTCGATAAACGACGGCAGATTGTCCACCAGCGCCATGTCAATGCGCTGCACATCCTGCGGAATCGGCAGGCCTGCATCCGCAATCGTAATCTGATCCGTGTGACCCATTTCCGCTACAACCTTCATAATCTCTGCGTTCAATACGCCTGTTCTCTTCATAATAAACCATCCTTTCAATCTATGTATTCTGACTGTCTTCACTTGCTGCCCGCGCATGGAACTACTGCATCTGCGCCCACGTTTCATACATAGCGTACACATTCTCGGGCTTGCCGCCGATGCCGAACTCGCATTGCGCAATACATCCGCCGTTCTTCCACAGCTTCGCATACAGCTCGCGAACCGCGGCCTTCACCTCGTCTACAGATGCGTGCGCCAGCAGATTCTGCCTGTCCAGTTCACCCCAGAACGTAATCTGCCCCGCGTATTTCGCGACCTCGTCAATACCCATGCAGAAAATCTGCGAGTTCACGGCATCCAGCCCCGCTTCAATCAACTGCGGATACGCCGACAGGATATGCCCATCCGAGTGCATGAAAATCTTCTTGCCTTTTCTGTGCGCAATCTGAATCAGCTCGCGATAGAACGGCAGGAACAGCTCATCCCACAGCGCCGGATTGATTAGCAGCGACTTCTGCGAGCCCCAGTCGTCCATGAAGAACAGCGCGTCCACCTCTGTCTGCGCCCATTTCTCCGCCAGTTCAAGGTAGAAATTCTTCATTTTATCCATAAACTGTATAAAGCCTGCGGGCTGTGTCAGCAGGTCAATGTACAGCTGCTCCGTGCCGCGAATAAACTGCAACTGCTCGAAGATACGCGGGCAGCTGCCTGCCAGCACGAATTTGTCCGTGCTGCGGCAGAACGCGTTCGCCTCGTCAATGTCGAACGCCAGCTGCTCCACAGGAAAGTTTACCTGCGAAACGTCCTCCCACTCCTCGTCTGTCACAATCGGCTCGCGCACCTCGCCGATGATGCCC
>JGI994J12354_10004044_pt1 | contig 13381 bp, 11 predicted proteins | sample IntmicLarv3ML3BL_FD_12354 | JGI IMG/M metagenome (IMG submission 12354)
CATAGACTTCTTCCACACTCATAGGCGGAATTACGAAAATTGTATTATCGTATATTTCTTTATTTCCTGTATTCCACCAATCAGGTGCATTTACGAAAATATCTGCCAGTTCTTTCATTGTTAAAACAGTTACAGGAATTTTCAACTTAAACTTTTCTAGTATTATAGATTCAATCTCCATTATCAATTTATTTTGATTTTTTATTGGGCTAGAAAAAATAACATTTCCACTATTGATATAAGTTACTACATCAGAAAAACCAATGCCTTCAAATGCGTTGCTCAATTCTGACATAGATACTTTATTTTTACCACTTACATTAACGCCTCTCAATAGTGCTACGTATTTCCCCATATTTTCACCCTTAACCCTTGTCCATTTAGAGCTTGTTTGATGCGCTGCATTCAGTTTGATAGCAAGTTATTCTTGGTATTTTCTATTTATCTAATAATAAGACAAATTCTTGTTTATCTACTAGCATTTTATCACAAGACTGCAATTAACAAAAACACTCAAATCTAGATTTGAGTGCTATTTCAATATGGTGCGGTTGAGAAACAGGTTACGAACCAAAGTGTTCTCTTATGAAACTATTATATCTTTGCTATTTTGATAATACAACAAACTCGAATTTGTCGCTTTACTAAAGCAGAATTATGCTTTTATAATCATTTCTGCTGTTTCTTCTGAGGTAATGTTCGACACATCAATTTTTATGGTGTTCAGTTTATCGTATAATAAAATTCTATTTAAGCTTTGTTTTATAATATCAGGCTGCCTATGCCCTAATTCAATCTCATTTTGCAACCTTACTGATAGAGTCGCCTTATTACAAATCAATGATATTACTTTGACTGTACACTCTCTTGTTTTCAAACGCGAAAGTATAGTATCAATAATACTTTGTTCGTGCATAACCCAACAAAACACTATATTTTCATAGGCTGAACACCGAATAAAGTTATTCAGCAGATAGCAGATATTATCAAGCACCATTTCTTTTGTTTCAGCAGTTACTTGAAATGGGTCCGCATCCCAACACCAATCACCATCGAGAAATACAGCGTTTACTAATTTTTGTTTCAGCAAGTTACAAGTTGTTGTTTTTCCAACACCCATCGTACCACCAATTATATAAACATTTTTCATCATTGATCCTCGCCAAATTCTAATTTATCTGAGGATAGTTTATCATATAAAAACACCCAAATCTAGTTTGAGTGTTCATTCTAAACATGGTGCGGTTGAGAAACAGGTTACGAACCAGATAGTTCTCTTATGAAATAATTATATCTTCGCTATTCTGATAATGCTACAAGTTGTCTTGAATAAATCCTATATTCAGCAAACTTCAATTTGTCATTAACTTAACTTCGTTCTATACTTCCGTCTTCACGAACTTTACAACTTGTACAATTCCCTTACGGGTAACACTGTCAAACTCGAATCCTAATTGCACAAAATCTGTTGCCATTTCTTGTGCAGTAAAAAACTTACCAGCTACTTTGAACAGTTTAAGTATTCCATTTATCGTTTTCCGCACAGGGAATGGGAAACATGGATCAGCGATGTATAGGTAGCCTCCTGGTTTAATAATCCTTGCCGCTTCTTTTATGAACCCCTCTTTGTCAAAGAAATGATGATATGCCATGCAAGCGGTCATCACATCAAAGGTACATCTGTCAAAGGGTGTGTTTTCACTTGGCGATACCTGTATGTTCATTTCGGGACATTTCCGCTTTGCTTCATCAATCATTTTGGGCTCAAGGTCAATACCATAGCCTATAATTTTCTGCTGTTCTGCCATTCTACAAAGCAAATATCCTGTGCCACAACCGACATCAATCACTGTGTCGGAGGTATTTAGGTCAAGGCATGAAAGCAAAACATTGTAGAATCTCTGTGAGAATTTCCCCTCAAAGCCATCATCATATGATGATGCGCGTTTGTCAAATTTAAAATCTTTCGGATTATCATTCATGCACAGCCCTCCCTTTCATCATCCCTAAAGCCCTATCCGTTCCAAAATACGATGACATAAATACGTTAAATAAGGTGATGGGCTTTTCTTTTGCCCAAAATCCCATTCCTTGAATTTCTGGAAAACCGCCTCTGGCGTAAATAACCCGTTGCAGTCTTGTTTGCTTTTGATTAGTAATGCCATTTCTATGAAACGCGTGTCTGTCTTAATAGATTCTATACGACTTAACACATCCATAACACTCACTAAATCATACCACATAGCAGGGGCTTTAAGTTTCCTGAAATCGGTTCCCATGTAGAACATATACGGATGGCGTTCTAAACTGTTTTCCCATAATGAAAGCAAAGTCGTTGCGGTTTCTTTTACCATATCGGATTCGGTGTATTCAGGAATTTCGGATAATAATTTCAGCATAATCAATGAAGCATACGGGCAGGGGTCATTTTTTCTACCCGGCCCTCTGAACTTGCCTAATTCCTGTGAAACAGTACAGGGAAAGCCGTAATCTTGATGTAAATTCACGAGGTAATCCACACCTTGTTTTATGTACTTTTCATAGTCAAGCCCTGCTTTAAGTAACGCGAATAATAATAACGGTGCATCGCAAAGACACCAGCCGAATATATTTGCACCGCTCCCTCCAAAGCGTTTTGGAATATTGGTCAAAGATTGGTAAACTCCGTTGTTGTCTTTNTTTTCCATGATTTTATCTATGGCTGCCTGTATTTCAGGTACGTCAGTATCAAACCCAATGTCTAAAAGAAACAGGAGTTTGTGTATAGGTAAATTGGGGTTTTTATGGTTGCTTACAAGTATGCTGTGAAAATCACTTATGTCGCTTAGGTATTCTTTGATTTTCGGTTCGGAAAGTGCTTGTAACTTCAAATCCTCCAAGCTTTTTTTACTCGTTTTGAGTATGTCTATACTTGCGACGTATTGAAGCCACGTATCTCCATTTTCCAGAATATAGCTTATGACATCCATAGCATACCTCCACATTATGTCCGAAATTGATATTTTTCAGGGCAACGACAAATTCTTATTTATCTAAGGGTAGTTTACCATATGTCTTCAAGTAAAAACACCCAAATCTAGTTTGAGTGTTTGTTTTAAATATGGTGCGGTTGAGAAACAGGTTACGAACCAGAAGATTCTCTTCTGAAATGATTATAACTTTGTTGTTTTGATATTGCAATGAATTATTTTGAACAAATTTCTTTACATGCTCAACGATAGGACACTAAGGAAGAATTATTTTTCTTTACCAGATTCGGCTAAATAATATTGTTTTTTATGAAGACTTCCTTGCCTTTGCGTTTAGTTCCTGCATAGTAATTTAGTTCCATAATTTCACAATTAAACTTACAATACATTTTATGTATCTCCTCTGAATTATCATAACTAATCAAATAATTTTTATTTTTCAGTGATTTTGTAAGGAACTTTGATAAGTTTAAATGGTCATCATGATTATAGAAATTGGTGTATAACTCCTTACCTTTATCATAATAAGGTGGATCAATAAAATAAAATTGATTTTGCTTATTTTTTACTTTCTTTATGAAATCAATGGCATCTAGATTATGTATTTCAATTACTTGTTCATGTTTTGCAATTTTCTCGATTAAACAAATCAAAGAGCCTTTGTTGAAACGACAATCCATTTTATAATTTCCAACTTGAGTTTTTCCACCAATGACTCCGCCTTTTATAATGCCTGACCTATTTGTTCTGTTAAGAAAAAATGTCGAAAAACCTAGTTCTAGCAAACTAACATCATCTTTCATCATTTGCACTTTTTTTTGTAGTTCCCAAGATTCCATATTTACAGGTGTCCGTTTCACTAGCGTAATAAAGTCATTTGTTTGGTATAGGATGGAATGCCATACGGCGTAAATCGATTTATCGAAGTCATTTATGATAATCTTTTTGACTTTTTTTTCAAACAACAGTCTTATTGCAATTCCTGCACCACCAGCATATGGCTCAATATATGTGCAGTTGAGCAAATTATTCTTTGATAATAAATCTAAAATGTAATCATACATTTGCCCCTTGCCGCCTGGATACCGTAAAGGAGAATAGGCTCTCATAATATCAACTCCTCTTTCATTAGTTTATAATCACTGATATTATCTTTAGTAGATTTAGTGTTATAATGTCAAACCTTTGTAATTTAGTAGGATCATTAATTAGTACTGAACCATGTACAACTTCGTTAAGTTGTACCACAAACAATTCCACTGCCTGTTGATTCTTGCTCGATATATTCTTTCTGTTTAAAATTCTGATATAAGGTAGTAAAACCTTGTTTTTCGTTTTTACACATTTTGAAAGTTCTAATATACCACAGATTTTATTAGTATTAACCATCGACTTTCCATCGCTAGTTGTATTAAACGGTTCGAATAGTTTTGATTTGCAATTGAAACTTTTTCTATTATTATCGATCAAAACATATTTTGTAAACTCACTAATAGCGACATCAAGTAAAACCCTGTAAAAAAATGGCGACACTCTAAATAAATACTCCAGGCTTTGCGAATGTGTGCTAGTAGAAGAAATTTCAAGGCTAACTAATGTTTCTAAGTGTTTTTTGAATATGTTATCATTTACAATAATTCCTTCGTTTCTCCAACTAAAGAGTGATATCTCATCTTTTTTGTATTTGTTCTTCGCTCCTTTTTTTACAGGTTCCTTTTCTTTAACATCAGAAGAAAGGGGTAGTGAAATTTGCTGAATTCCGCTCACTTCAATTGGTTTTAGATCTTTAAACATATCTTCAACTAAATTAGCACTAATTACATCTCGCACATTTCCATTAGGAGATTTTTTGTAAAATACAGTGAGTAATTCATTTAATTTTTCCACATGTTCTTCGTTATCTAAATCATATTGATTTGAGTTTTGTATACCAAACTTGGCATATACATATTTGTATTTCAAGATTCTTTCAATAGTAGACACATTTTTTATATTGTTTTTCACAAAAGTGTAATCAAGATTAACTGAATTTGCAAACAAATTGATGACTCGATATCCCAACGATGTTCTATCACCCCGAATCTCTTTCATTCTTTGTTTTCCTGATGGTTCCCATTGAACAGTTCCTTCTCCATCTTGTTGTCCTTGATGACGGTTTTCTATATGATTGTATGCTTGATTAATATCATTATATACATAACACAATATCTTTGGAAACTTTAGTTTATTAAATTCCTCAATATTTGTAGTTGTCAAACCATAGTCTTTAATTAGAGTCGGATAATTGTTGATTCTGAAAAGGGTCATTCGCCTATTCCCATCAAGAACGATTAAGCCATTATTGGGGTCATTGAATACTATCATCGCCTCAAAAAAGTAGCCCTGACTGACTACACTTGATAGGAGGCTATCAAACTTCTTTTTTCCATCTGCTAGATTCAGGATTGCTTCAACACATTCGTATTCATCTGCCATTTCAAAGTTATACCGAACATTATTCTTCCACATTACTAAATTATTGACGTTTATTCTTTTTTCAGTATACATACAAGCCTCCCAACACTAAACCATTTTGATAATTATATCATCATTTTTACTTGCATGAAATATCCCTTGTTACAATACTATCCAATATATCGCCCAATAAATTCTAGTTTTGTACTGGGTGTTAGATATTTGAAGGGTATGGGATTCTCCCATTTAGAATTTGTTCGGGAGTACAAATTCAGTGCTGGCTAGGACATCAGATATTAATATCTAGAGGTTAAAGACCATCTCATTCAAGATGATTTCCTCAGCTCTATTCTTACAACCATTCATCTTTCGTACCCATATTAACTGATTAGTAGATTTTAAGGATTCATTAACACCTTCTCTTTCAGCTAGTAATTTAGTTAGTCCATTAACTCTATCCTCAATCTCTTCACCGACTGAAAAAAGATAACTATTCAATTCATTCCTCATAAGCATTTCTGTATAAAAGGCAGTCTTGTTTTCTTTCAGATAGTTTAACAATATCAATCCATATTTATTGACGTGATTGTTAGTTTCATTCTGTAATTCTAATTCTGGCAATAGGTAGCCATTGATGTTCTTATATTTGATTTTCATGTTTTATATTTTCCTTTCGTGGTATTAGTAGAAGAATATCTATAATAGTTTCATTCTCGACATATGGACAATTGATTATTCCAGTTGTCCAAAAATGTGTATCTATTAGTTGCGTATACTGTTTTTGTATATCATCTGGATACTCTTGTTTCACAAACTTATCTAGTAAAATGATGTAATTATTTTCAGACAGTTCTTCTTTCTGTCGCTTGTTTATTGGCTCTTTATAGGTAATTCCTATTTGATTATCTTGCATCATGGCATTTAGATAACACAAATATTCATTAGTGCTCTTAGATACAAACTCATCAGTGAATCTGATATCTTTAATATCTATATTGTATTTATCATCTCTCTTTATTTCTATTGATGATACTAATCTATTAATCATTTCTTTCTTAGATTTCCTACTAAGACTATCCCATAAATATGAAAACGCAAAGTTGTTTGGAAATACAATTATTTCATTTTCTTGCCTATGATCTAACTTCTTTAGTAACTCAACTGTATATTCTTTGTTATCATCTTCAGGAAACATGGATTCCTTTTTCTTGTTTAGTTTCAAGATTTCTTTTTTGATTAGTTCGCTTTTATGATTAATAGTTTCAACTGAAAGATTAGAATCCACATATAGGTCTACAAGTCTTTTCTCTTGTATCTTAAGCTTATTAATGGCTTTATCAATACCCTTTACCTCTTTAGACTTTTTACTGCTAGAAGTGATTATTTCGTTATCACTATCAAACATAAATCTTGTTAGTTCATTTAGTAGTCTAATTAATTTCTTCTCAATCTTATCTGAGCTATAATGTAACCCTTTAGATTTACAATTATTATTCTTACAAGTCAAGTGATAATACTTTCTCTTATTTGGTTTGCCACTATTTTTATAAGATAGGGTTGATGATAAGGTCTTATTACAATCTGGACACTTAATTAATGAAGTGAATAGGTGAATATGGGTTCCATAGTTAGGATTCTTATTCTTCTCTAATGCTGTTTTGGATCTATTCCATAAATTCATATCAATAATAGGCTCACAATAATTATCTACATAAAGAATATTCTCTTGTTTTCTAGTAAATAATCCAAAGGCATATGTTCCAATATAAATTGGATTAACTAAGATGTTATAGATTCTATTGGTATGCCATATCCCTCTTTTAAGGTATCTACTATTGTTTTTCATATATACTGCAATATCCCTAGTTGATTTGCCTTCACTGTACAACTCAAATACTTCCTTTACAATAACTGCTTCAATAGGTTCAACTTCTAAGTGTCCAGTATCATTATTTCTAGTGTAACCATAAGGTGCTTTGCCAGGATGTATCTTTGATAGTGCCATTTGTTCCATGGCTCGTTTNGTTCTAGCNCCTATCTCTTTTCTTTCTCTTTGCCCAAACACTAAGTTCATTCCAAATATCATTTCACCATTGGCTGTTCCTACATCATATGGTTCTAGGATTAACTCTATTTTGACACCATGCTCTTCACAATAGTTTAGTAACCAAAATCCATCATAGCCATTTCTTGTAAGTCTATCTACTTTAATAGCAATTAGTCTGTCTATCTTATGAGATTTAATATCCTTTAATAACCTTTGCATTTCTGGTCTCATTAAGTCTTTACCAGAATGACCTGCATCATTGTAAACATCCACTATATCAAAGTCATTTTTCTCACAATATTCTTTTAACATTCTTAATTGAGAATCAATAGAATAACCATTATCTCTTTGGTCATCTGTTGAAACTCTTACATATATACCTGTTCTATCACTCATAGCCTAATTTACCTCCTTCATATGTTTCCTCACTAAAACACCAAAAGTATAGTCTGAAGCTACATATTTCTCATATTATTGAGTATTTGCATGATTTCTTTAAAGTTATATTTTTTGTTATGTTCCTTGATGTAGAAGGGTTTTCCACTAATTTCATTTACTTTGTATTCAAGTATTGTTAGTTTAGTTGGATGTGTAATTTGATATGTTGTTGGTACAATTACTTCTATATTGGTATGTAGAATAGCTTTTACTACTCCGCTAGTAATTACATATTGATAATCCTTAATCACTTCTAGTATTTCAATTCTTGGTTCAAGTTCCTCAATCACTTTAAACTCAATCATTTTAAAAATGTCCTTCTTTCTTTTAAAGAGAACATCTCAGTTTGTATAAAATAAAAACTTACAAACTCTTGGTTCGTAAGTTGTTTTTCAATGGTGCCGGATAGCGGACTCGAACCGCTGACTTACTCATTACGAATGAGTTACTCTACCAACTGAGTTAAACCGGCATTTCACTGATTTGATATCGCTACATCATAGTAACCAGATATCTATTTGTACTTTTCTATTTTATCACTTCTTTAGGTTTTTGCCACTACTTACTTATTATCTTGTTTAATTACAGCGATTAGTTTCTTGATTAACTCATATATTTGTGAACAACAATAAAAAAGTTATGTAATACCTGTATTAACTGGCTCCACATAACTCCTTTGTTTTTGGTTTAGCTTCCAACATATTGTCAGCATCTATGCTATTTATCTCTGATTATTTCCTTGCCAATGAATTCAGCCAACCTGGCATCATTATAAATTAAATTGACTTGTTTATAGCGGTGTTGATAGCCACTACCAACATATGATTTAAATTCAATGTCATCGTGATAATTATCCTTTATCTCAGTCTCCAGACATTCAATTAAGTCATCAAGAATAGTAGTATCAATCGGTTTTACATTATGTGCAGGATATATTTCTTCGATATGTTCACTCATACCCCTTATTTCTTTATAAGAGTCTAGTGCCAAACTAAATGGTGCTTGATAATCCCTAGGCCCGAAGTACCAAATATTATGATGGGTAATAGCGTCACCAGAAAACAAACGTTTATTTGTTTTATCTAGTAAAGCAATGTGTCCGTATGAATGTCCTGGCATTAGAATAACATCTAAAACTATTCCTCCTAAATCAATGCAATCCCCTTCATATAGAAATTCAACTTGAGCATTGGTAACTTTAAGTTCTAAGAAACGATCAACGTCAATGAAGTCTTTCAACCTTGGTAATTTACTTACCCTATAATCAATACTATCTCTTTTAAGTTTTTCGTTGTCGTTGAATAGTAATTTGCCATAATCTAGAGGGTGAATATACATTTTCTCATAGTTTGCTACTCCCAATCCATGATCCGGGTCACCATGGCTCACTACAATCATTACTGGCAAATCAGTAATGCTTTTGATGATTGGTGAAATATCTTCGAAGCCATAGCCTACGTCAAATAGCAGAGCTTTTTCACTTCCCACAATTAGGTAACAATTAGTAGATTCAGCTTCAGTAATGCAATACAGATTATCAGCAAGTTTTTCTGTTTTATTTATTTCAGTTGATAACACAGTATTCTCCTTCCTATTGGTTTTCCTCATAAATCGAGTCATCGAACCCCAGTAGCCAAGTGGCCACAAAGGTTACTACTATCGTTATTATAACAGCAATAGCCGCAAACATTAAGTTAGATGTTGTACCATCAGGGTTGATGAAGATAGGCATAGTAAAGAATGATGGAGCTCCAAACGCATACACCTTTACACCGGTTATGGCACAGAATATAGCACTAGCCATACACCCCATGAAGGTTGCGATTAGCGGTTTTTTCAATCTAATAGTTATTCCAAACAAAGTAGGTTCTGTTACTCCACAAAGGAAAGCAGTCAAAGCACTACTACCTGCAAGTTGTCTCAATGACGTGTTTTTCGTCTTTAGCATTACTGCTAATGCTACTGCAAATTGAGAGAAATTCATGCCAATAAAAGATACAAATAGGAAATTATCATAACCAAACTTTGCGAAATTCTCGAACAACAGTGGCATAAAGGCCAAATGCATTCCTGTCATAACCATTATTGGTGCTAAAGCTGCTGATATTAGTAATGCTAACCAGCTTGCTTGGGCATGAACAAAGGCTATTAGGTTTGCTAGTATGCTTCCAATAACTATTCCTAGTGGTCCTGCTACACAGATTGTTATTGGCAACATGATTAGGGCAATTAGTAATGGTTTCATGACAAATTTAACAGCACTTGGTAAAAATTTATCAACGTACTTTTCTACATACGATAACACCCATACACTTAAAATACTAGGTATTAGACTAGAGGAATAATCCAAAGCTATTACCGGAATGCCTAAGAAACTAATGCCTTGTTCAGCTCCAAATAAACCCATTATCGTTGGATGTAATAACAAAGCCCCTACATAGATTCCGTAAACTGGATTACAGTTAAATCTTTTTGCTGAGGTGTAACCTACCATAACAGGCAAGAAGTAGAAAATAGTATTAGCTGCTGTCTGTAACATAATATATTCGCCGCTAGTATTACTTAACCCTGCCATGGTCATAAGAATTAATAGTGATGAGATTAATCCGCTTGTCATGATTAGGGGAATTACTGGCCCTAGAATTGCAGACAAGGTATTTAATAGGCCATTGACGATATTTCCTCTTTTTTTATTTTCCATTTCCTTACTTTCAAACTTATGATTAGTGGTTATGGCCTCATAAACACGATTAACTGTATTGCCTATTATAATTTGCACTCCACCCATAGCATGAACAACTCCCAATACTCCTGTTATTTTTTCTAGTTCTCTTTCCTTTAATAGGCTTTCATCAACTAGATTAACCCGTAAACGAGTGGCGCAATGTTCAATTGTCTTAATGTTAGCAACACCACCAAGATGCTTAACAATTGCTTCGCCTAGTGCTTGATTGTCATTTTGGACTTCTTCTCTATTTGTATTCTCTTTGGCAACAAGAGTAAGCACTTTATCTTTAGTCTTGACCATTTCTTTAGCAACAATATCAAAAGAAACATAATCATTTGTATTTAGTACAACTACTGGAATAATCATGTCAAATTCTTGCTTTAGTTTTAATAAGTCAAAACTTAGTACTTTAGTTCCCGCCTCAACTCTATCACCTTCATTAACATGTGCTACAAAAGCACCTTCACTGGTTTTAATGGTGTCTATTCCAATATGAACAATGACTTCACAGCCATTATCACTTAGGATTGTTATTGCATGCTTAGTTTCGAATATGCTGATAACTTCTCCCTCAACAGGCGAGCACACGATACCCGATGAAGGAATAATTGCATACCCCTTTCCCATCATTTCTTTGGAAAATGTTTCATCATTCACACTTGTTAATGAAACTAATTCCCCTTCTGTTACAGCATAGATGATTTCATTGCTAATCTTCTTTTTTTCTGAGTTCATTATAATCTCTCCCCTCTTTCAGATATCACTTTTTGATACCAATAGAAACTTTTTTTCTTAATTCGCTTCAAATCTCTTAAGTCTTCATTATCACGATTCACGTATATAAAACCATATCGCTTATCCATGCCTTCTCTACCACTTACCAAATCAATCAATGACCAGGCACAATAGCCAATTATAGGATAGCCTAAGCCTAGACAATTTTTGATTTGACTTAGGTGATCCTTAAGATAGTTAATCCGATAATCATCAGCTATTACTTCATTAATGACTTCGTCATGTGCTCCAAGGCCATTTTCAGTTATCATCATTGGCAAATGATACCTATTGTAGATTTTAGCTATTGATAATGTTATTCCTTCTGAACAAATAGGCCATCCCCATGTTGACTGCTCAATATGTTCGTTAAGGACAATATCGTATATTCCTGTTTCGCTAATTACAACATCCTTTCCTCTTAAGGAAATCTGCTTGTCATTATTCGCTGCAATGGTTTGACTCATATAATAATTGATGCCAATGAAATCTGGCGGGTTTGCTTTCATTACTTCCATGTCTTCTACGTTAGTTTCTACAGTAATATTTCGATCGGCTAAGTATTTCAAATAGAATGGTGAGTATTCACCTCGACAGTATAAATCTAACAAATAACAGTAATTTAACTCTTCAAACTCCATTGCTGCTATTGCATCTTCAGGATTACTGGTAGCTGCAAGTGCTGGCATTGGATTAATAGCAGGTCCAATTATTGCCCCAGGAATAATTCTATGACAAAGTTCGTTGGCTTTAGCAACCGCCACACACATATGATAATTTGCTATTTGAGCAATGTTTTCATACTCCATTCCAGCTATTTCACTAGAAATACCCAAGCGATCAACGATTTTGACGATATGGTCCTGTTCATTGATACTAATCCAGTACTTCACTTTAGTTTTATAGCGCTCAAATAAATATGAAGCTAACAATAAGTAATCATCAATGCTCTTTTTTGACAACCATCCTCCATATTTATCAACTAAAGCCTGCGGGTATTCAAAGTGATAAATGGTTACTATCGGCTCAATATTTGCTTCTATTAGTTTATCAATCAGTTCATCATAGAACTCAAACCCCTGTTCATTGAGAGTTTTTCCATCGGGGAAAATTCTAGTCCAAGAAATGGAAAAACGATAAGCGTTTAGCCCCAACTCTTTCATCAATGCAACATCTTCATCCAAATGATGAAAATGATCACTAGCAACTGAAAAATCACAGATGCCTGCTACCTTCTTTTTACGCTCATGAATTGCCAATCCACGTCCCTTCTCATTTGCGGCACCTTCTACTTGGAAAGCTGATGTTGCAGCACCAAACATGAAATTGTTAGGGAAGATGTTAATTCTTTTATGATACATATTCGTGCATTCCCCCATCCTTATAATCTGATTATAAAAACAGGAGTAAAAAAAAGCCATTCAATATATTTCTTCATTTACGAAGAAAACTTCTGAATGGTTAGTAAGTACTTAGATACTTTTTTATGTTTGAACTCTGAAACAGTTTTTGCAAAACTGCATAGAAATATTCATAGTTATCATCTTCAATATTATACCCCGAAACAATTAAGTACTCGATCTTATACCCTTTATTTGCTATTGGATGTTTAAAGATATAGACATTAACAAAACTATCTTTTTTGTCATAGATGAATTCTGGAAAAAAGCCCATGTTCGCCTTAACAACAATTTTGTATTTACCATCGTCATACTTAATCATATGATCATCAAGAAAACTACGCAAACGATCATAGTTTTTATCAACAAAAATGAAACTTTCCTTATTTAGGTACTTAGCACTTGTTTGTTCTAATTTCTGCTGGTATTTCGTTTCAAACATATTCACTAATTGGCTAGTTACTACTTCAATGTCCTCTTTGGACAAGACTTTTTTAATCAATAAGACTTCACTATTCTCAAATAACATTTTATTCTCTGTTGTTAATATAATTGAGTAGATACTATTATA
>JGI994J12354_10004045_pt1 | contig 13372 bp, 10 predicted proteins | sample IntmicLarv3ML3BL_FD_12354 | JGI IMG/M metagenome (IMG submission 12354)
ATCAGCGGTACTGCTCAAATTGACCAAGATGTTTCCGGCGGCTATTCTAATTCCGGCTCCGCTTACGGCAATAGGGTTATCATCAGCACCGGGACTGTTTCCGGCTTTGTTTCCGGCGGCTATTCTAATTCCGGCTCCGCTTACGGCAATACGGTTACCATCAGCGGCGGGACTGTTACCGACTCTGTTTACGGCGGCTCTTCTTATTCCGGTTCCGCTTACGGCAATAGGGTTACCATCAGCGGCGGAGCTGTTAACGGAAATGTTTCCGGCGGCTCTTCTTGGAATGGCTCCGCCACCGGCAATACGGTTGATATCAGCGGCGGGACTGTTACTCAAAGTATTTCCGGCGGCTATTCTTTTTCCGGCTCAGCCACTAATAATACAGTTATTCTTTCGGGCGCGCCTGCAATCACTGGCTATGTTTACGGTGGCGATGTTTTTACCGGCTCCGGCGATGTTTTTACTGGCAACAGGCTGATTGTAAACAACCTGACCAGCACTATTAACGCAGTAGCTAACTTCCAAAACTATCAGTTTACTTTAGGCAGCCATGTTGCCGCGGGCAACGCAGCTCTTAGCGTAACTAACGCGGTTAACCTTGCTGGTACCAACGTGGGTATCACACATGTTGACCCCGGCATAAACCCCATGCCGGGCGATACCTTTTTGCTTATAGATAATATTAATGCCAACCAGCATAGCGGCGTAATTGGCCCCGCCCTTGGCGGTTTTACACGGGCTTACTTTTTTGATTACAATAGCTCTGGCTCTCAGCTTATAGCCACTTACAGCCATTTTGGGGCTTCTCCCCAAGCCAAGGCCTACAGCGAAGGCCGTCTGTCCAACCTGGCCTTTTTGGGCCAAAGAAACGACCTGCTTATGGGCCGGGCTCTGCCGCACATTATCCAAGTCTACAAAAGTACGCCTGACGCTAACTGGCAGCCATTCGCAATAATGCAGGGAGGCTACCAGTGCTCAAACACAGGTTCAAGCATCAGGGTGGAAGGCGTATCCACAATAATGGGTTTGGCTTATAGACCAACTAACGGTGCTTTGACAATGGGAGCTTTCTTTGAAGGCGGATGGGGAGATTATAATACCCATAACAACTTTAGCAATTTGCCAAGCGTTAAAGGCGATGGCTCCACAGAATACTACGGCGGCGGTATTTTGGCCCGTTATGACTTTGCTGGCGGCTTTTACGCTCAGGGTACGGTAAGCTTTGGTCAAACCAGTAACGACTTTAAAAGTAATGACATTATCAGCGGAGCCAGTACGGCCAAATACGATTCTGACAGTATGTATTATGGCGCGAACCTTGGTCTGGGTTATTTGGTCAATATAACCGACAAGGCCGAGCTTGATATTTATGCTCGTTATCTGTGGACTCATATGGAGTCTGACAGGGTAGTTGTAGTAACCGATCCTGTCAGGTTTAAGGCTACCGATTCTCACCGTATGCAACTTGGGAGCAGGCTGAATTACGAGTTGATTACCGGCTGTATTCCTTATATTGGGCTTGCTTATGATCGCGAGTTTGCCAGCGATGTTAAGGCTGCAACTTACGGCCTTAAGATTGACGCTCCTGATATCAAGGGTCACACTGGTATTGGCGAGCTTGGCGTTTCTTTCAAATCTTCCATGTTAAGCGGTCTTTACCTTGACTTTGGGGCGCAGGGTTACCTTGGACAGAGAGAAGGTATAAGCGGAACTTTTCAGGTGAAATACCTGTTTTAAACCCCAAACACTGCTACCAAACGTATAAAGCCCGGATGTAATAACCTTCCGGGTTTTGTACTTCCATGCCTCGCTTTTGTTTCCGCGTTTATTTGACGGATGTTTTGTAGCAACCGCTTACGGAATCGTATGACGAATATCTTTGCCTTTGACCATGAAAATAACCATTTCCGAGATATTGGTGGCATGATCCGCGATACGTTCAAGATACTTGGAGATGTAATTTAGTTTGATGGCCCTGGTGATAGTTTTGCGATCCTCAATCATGAAAGTCAGCAATTCCCGCTGAATCTGGATATTAAGCCCGTCAACAACCCCGTCGTCATCGCATACCCTGACCGCTAGTTCCACATCGCTGTTAACAAAGGCGTTAAGCGATTCCCGCACCATCATTTCCGCTTCTCGGGCCATGCGGGGAATATCAATGTAAGGCTTGAGCGGCGGCTCTTGGTTTAATTCAATGACCCTTCTGGCGATACTGGAACATTGATCTCCTATTCGTTCCAGATCGGTTACGATCTTAAGAGCCAGCGTTATGAAGCGCAAATCGCGGGCGGCTGGATTGCGGAGCGCCAACAGTTTCAGGCATTTTTCATCAATTGCCACCTCCATGCCGTTTATTTCGTGATCCATTTGTATGATCCGGCTGGCCAGGGTGGAGTCGCGCTCAATCAGCGCTTTGATCGAATCGCTAATCATCATCTCAACTTTTCCCCCCATTGTGAGCAAGCTTTTCCGGAGGTCGTCCAGTTCCATGTCAAATGATGCGCTTATGTGGTTACGTTCCATTAATTCTTCTCCATACGTTGACGTTATTTATCCGAAACGTCCGGTGATGTAATCTTCGGTCTGTTTCTTTTCCGGGTTGGTAAAAATGGTTTTTGTGGCTCCGCTCTCAATGAGTTCGCCCAAATAGAAAAAAGCGGTGACATCTGAGACGCGGGCCGCCTGTTGCATGTTATGGGTTACAATAACAATAGTGTATTGTTGTTTCAACTCATCGATCAGTTCTTCTATCTTAAGAGTCGATATGGGGTCCAGAGCCGAGCAGGGCTCGTCCATAAGGATGATCTCCGGATTAACCGCAATGGCGCGAGCAATGCAGATACGTTGGGCCTGTCCTCCCGAAAGTCCGAGGGCCGAATCATTCAAGCGGTCTTTAACTTCGTCCCATATCGCGGCGCTTTTCAGGCATCGTTCAACCGTCTCGTCCAGCGTGGTTTTGTCGCTCACTCCGGCTATCCTTGGGCCGTAAACGATGTTTTCGTATATGGATTTCGGAAAGGGATTGGATTGCTGGAAAACCATCCCGATTCGTCGACGCAGCGAGATCACGTCCATGTTCGGGCTGTTGATCTCTTCTTCGTCGAAGAGTATGCTGCCGTCCATGCGCGCGTTCTCCACCAGATCGTTCATACGATTGAAACAGCGCAACAGAGTAGATTTGCCGCAACCAGAGGGCCCAATGAAAGATGTTACCTGATTGCGGGATATGGGCAGACGGATATCTCTCAAGGCGTGTTTTTCGCCGTAACGCAGATTAAGATCCCCGACCTGCAATATCGCGTCCGTGGTTTTGCCGTTGTTTTTCATTCAGCTTTCCTTTGATAATTTGCGTTAGAAACTGGACGTCGCGTAGCGTTTCCTCATCTTTGTGCGGAGATATATCGCCAGGCCGCTGGCAACAACGACAATGGCTGTCAGGAGCATGGTGGTGACGTACACCATTGGTTTCGCCGCTTCCACGTTGGGCGATTGAAATCCCACGTCAAAGATGTGAAAACCCAAGTGCATAAACTTTCGATCTATGTGAAAAAACGGAGCGTGACTGTCGAACGGAAGATCCGGTGCCAATTTGACAACGCCTACCAGCATCAGCGGGGCTACTTCTCCCGCGGCCCTTGCCATGGAAAGTATCATACCTGTCATGATTCCGGGGCTTGCCATGGGCAGCAGGACTCTGATCAGAGTCTGAAATTTCGTTGCGCCCAGAGCCAGAGAACTTTCTCTAATGCCGCGCGGAATGGAGGACAGCGCTTCCTCAGTGGCAATAATGACGACAGGAACCGTCAGGAGCGCCAGGGTTAGGCTGGCCCACAGAATTCCGCCGGTTCCGAAGGTGGGCGTTGGCAATCGTTCCGGAAAGAAGATGCGATCAATGCTCCCGCCAACGCCGTAGACAAAAAAGCCAAGCCCGAATATGCCATAGACTATTGACGGCACGCCGGCCAGGTTGTTTACAGCGATACGCACCATGCGGGTCAATAGCCCGTCTTTGGCATATTCGCGCAGATAAACGGCCGCGATAACGCCGAAAGGGAGCGAAAACAGGCTCATCAACGCCACCATCATCACCGTTCCAAAAATAGCCGGAAACAATCCGCCTTCAGTGTTGGATTCGCGCGGATTATCAAAGAGCAACTCTCGGATGCGCTCCGCGTAAGCCGCAATCTTTGCAAACAGGGACATATCATTGGGGCGGTGAATACGAACTATATCCGTAAGTTCCATCTCCATGACGGCGCCGGAGGCGTCGGAAAATTCAGCTGTGAAGCGTCCCACTTCGTCTTGCAGGGCATTTACCCGGTCATTAAGCGTACTGAAACGCGTCATCATATCTTCTCGCGTTGTCGTCATTTTGGCAATCGTATCCGAATTCCGCCGCCTATCCTCATATTCCAGTTTCAAAATATTCAATCGTATGCGTTCGGAGCTGTAATTCAAATCCGCCATTTCATTTTTCAGTTTTTGCATCGCCTTAACTTTTGGAATCAGCGCGCGTCTGGCCTGGGCGGTTTGCTCCCAGAGATCGCCCGAGTTTTTTGGGAGAAGCCCTTCCGTATGAACAGCATTGAGAAATCCCACAAAGTTTCCATGTTCTTTGCGCTGAACCAGGGTCGCGTCTTTCGGAAAACTGATGCCGGTAATGTCTTGTTCGTTGATCCAACGGAAGTCTTGGCCAGACACATCCCTGTTTGAAACCTTGATTTGTATGCGTCGCGAACCGTCCAGAGGATTTTTCCCGCTCGCCGTTGGCGCGCCCATGACGACTTCGCCGNCTCTGAGTTCGTAGAACGTCAATTTTTGAGGCCAGAAATAGCCCAGCCCGTTTTTCATGATCACTCCGACTAGAATGAGCGTCATGATCAGGATGGCGGCAAGTCCCGCTCCGGTTAACAGCACATATGGCTCTCCGGTTTTAAGTAGCGTTTTCATTCTCTAGTACCGCCCGTATTTTCGCCGAAAACGCTGGCGTAGCGCTTCCGCAAAGGTATTGATGATAAAGGTGAACAGAAACAGAAGCGCCGCGGACAAAAACAATACCCGGTAAAGCGATCCGTCCAGAGGGGCTTCCGGTATTTCCACCGCGATGTTGGCGGAAAGGGAGCGCAGGCCGTTAAAAACGCTCCAACTCATGATCGGCGTGTTGCCGGTTGCCATGAGGACGATCATGGTTTCTCCAATCGCTCTGCCGAAACCGATCATTACCGCCGAAAATACGCCAGGAAGAGCGGAGGGGAGAACAACCTTCCATGCCGTTTGCCATCTGTTGGCGCCAAGTGCCAAAGAAGCGGCGGTCAGGTTCCGCGGAACGTTGGAAATGGCGTCTTCCGCAATGGTAAATATAATTGGTATGACCGCGAATCCGAGAGCTATGGAGATAATGACGCAGTTGCGCTGATCGTAGTGCAAGCCCAGCGCGGCGTAGAGCCAGTGTTTGAAATCCCCGCCGAAGACCAAAGCCTCAAGCGAGCCGGACAAACTCCACGCGAGAAATGCGCCAAGGACTATGACGGGAGCTAGCAAGATGAATTCTTTNCCGCGACTCAGTCGTTCCAGCGAGGAAACGCGAGACATCTTTCTCCAGACAAGCAAAAAAACGCCAATGCATACGGGTATTGTGATCGCGCTTAAGAACAGCGTCATCAGGGAACCGTCAATAATCGGAGCCAGCCAAAGTCCGGCCAGGAAGCCAATTACCACGGAGGGAATGGCCGCCATGATTTCCACGCTTGGTTTTATGAATGATTTGAGGCGGGGCGCCATGAACCGGCTTGTGTACAAAGCTCCGCATAACGCCAACGGAATGGCGAACATCATGGCGAATGCGGTGGCTTTAATAGTTCCGAACAAAAGCGGGGTCAGGCTCATTTTTGGTTCAAAATCATCGGACGCCGCGGACGACTGCCAGACATATTCTGGTTTGTCGTAACCCTCGTACCATACTTTGCCAAAAAGCGTTTTCAAGCTGACTTCCGGATGGGGAATATGGAGATTCCAGATAGTTATGGAGCCTGATTCCTGAAGCACGGTAAGAGCGGAGCTCCGAGCGGACAGAGCCGCAAAGCGAAGCGGAGACGCGCTTTTAGGAATGGAGATCAGCGTTCGTTCCGAAGTTATGTGATCAATACGCAAGGCGCCGAAAGCGTTCAGAGAGAGCAGTGATTTATCACGGAACGACGGAGCAATCATCACAACCGCGCCATCATGATCCGGAAAGTTGTAGATGCGCGTCAGACGTTTGTTTGCGCCAGAACCCGCCTGAGCGGTTGGGAACCAGACCGAATAACCGCCGTCGGCGTCTCCGACAGCCAGGGAAATGTCGCCTAAGGCCAGATTTAGCGCGGTTATGGAGCTACCTAAAGTCGCGGTTACCGTATCGGTCAGACGCGGAGCTCCTGGTTCGGAGAGGTCCCAGCGCATTACCTGACCATTGCTGGTACCGGCGTATAGATAGCGGCCTTTTTGATCCACCGCGGCCGCGGTGATGGTTCCGGCGGGTTTTTCTTCTGTTATGACCCAACTGTTTGTTTCTGTTTCGTTATTCGGCGAATCTTCTTTCGAGAGACGGCGTAGCACGGCAAAGCGGCCATCGGGCAATTGCTCGACTCGTATGGCTCCTTGGCCCTCAAGGCGTCTGACAAATGTCCGGACTGCCGAAGTATCCCGGGCGTCGAATGAAAGATCATAGTTTTCGTTGAGCGTCACGGAAATCGAAGGTTTAGGCGAAGCTCCGCTTGGAACGCTGAAAGCGATACTAACGGAACTTACCGCCCCGTTATCCCAGATGAGGTTATATGATGATGAACCTAAAGGGTCTATCGATAGTATCTTGCCAGCGCCTGCTGGTATTGATGGCGTTTTGAACGACTCAATTAACCGTCCGCCTGACGCCTCAATGATGTGAAACAATCCGCTGTCATCCAGTAGAAAAACTCGTTGGCCGGAATCGTCGCTTCCCACTGTCAAAATTCTGCTTTCGCTCAGTTGAGAGGGAAGGTTGCAGGAAGAACCGATATCGGTGCGGGGAGGGTAGAAAAGAGGGGCCGCCACCCGCGCGATCATCACCAGTATCCAGACCGCTGACACAATTACAAGGACGCCGCAGATTTTGATGAACCATTCGGCCAACAGATCGTAGATCCGTGATTTTTTAGTTAGGCTTTTGACTCCCCCTCCCGCCTGAAATTTCGGAAGCTAGCAGGGCGCAGAGGGGGAGAAAAAGCAGAAAAGTTTATTTCAGTACGTTGAGTTGCGTGTCGACCATGCGTGCGGTCAGAGGATCGAAACCGTCCTTAACGACTATTTCCTGGCCTTCTTTGGAGAGTATGAACTTGATAAATTCAGCCACAACCTTGGGTAGCGGCTGTCCTGGCTGTTTGTTTACGTAAATGTAGAGAGTGCGGCTCAGAGGATATGATCCGTTCAGAACATTCTGGTAGTTCGCCGTTACCGCGCGGCCGCCTTTTTTGTCCGACAGTGGCAGAGCCCGCACCCCTGAAGTCGCGTAGCCAATACCGGAATACCCGATGGCTCCGATATCGTTTGCTATCCCCTCAACTACGGAAGCCGAACCGGGTTGTTCCTTTACGGTGTTTTTGAAGTCGCCCTTCATAAGAACCTGTTCTTTGAAATATCCGTATGTTCCCGAAGCCGAGTTGCGTCCGTACATACTGATAGGCGTTCTTGCCAATTTACCGCCCAGGCCAAGCTGTCCCCAAGTTGTGATTTCAATAAGGCCTCGTTCGCGATTTTTAGAGAAGATCGCGTCTGCTTCGTCAAGAGAGATGCTTTTCAGCGGGTTGTCCTTGTTGACATATATTGCCAGCGAGTCCAGAGCCACCCCGATTTTAGTTGGTTTATAGCCATACTTTTTTTCGAACTGTTCAATTTCCGACGTTTTCATTTCGCGGGACATGGGGCCGAGCTGAGATGCGCCTACAATCAACGCTGGCGGCGCGGTTGCGGAACCTTTTCCCTCAACCTGGATCTTTACGCTGGGATATTTTTTTTTGAAACCCTCGGCCCAGTACGTCATCAGATTGTTGAGAGTGTCGGAACCAATGCTGTTGAGATTGCCCGCCACCCCCGCAGTAGTATTATATTTTTTGATTTCGGGGTCGATGCGAGTTGGCGCGCTTTGCGCCGATGTGGTTGACAGTATCAGTAACATAGCCGTGACAATTGCTTTTTTGAGCATGGAAAACCTCCTGAGCGTAACGCTTGATGTGGAGCTTATTACGCTGGTACGCTAACATACGATTGTTACGGGCAAGTTACGGCGGGGGAAACAGTTTGTTAAAGGTGGAAAATAAGGGATGGACGTTTTTTAAGCGGTTCTGAGAGTGAACGAAAAGACCGATCCTTTTTCCGGGACGCTGGTTACGGACAGATCGCCGCCATGAAGCTGCACAATATGTTTGGCGATGGCCAGACCTAAACCGGTGCCTCCTCGCTCACGGCTGCGACCCTCGTCTACTCTGTAGAAACGTTCAAAAATACGAGATAAATCCTTTGACGGAATGCCCACGCCGGTGTCGCGCACGGAAATGCGAATGGCGGAATCAATAGCGTCCGCAGTTATACTGATTTCGCCGCCGTCAGGGGTATATTTGATCGCGTTATCAATCAAGTTGACAAGTACTTGTTCCAGACGCCCCTGATCCGCGAGCGCTTTAGGAAGACCATCGGCAATTGCGGTTGCGAGCGTAATGTTTTTACTGGCGGCTTCTGAAGAAAGCAGATTGCGAGACTTGATGATTGTGCCGACGATATCCATAGGATGGAGATCCAGCTTGGTTTTTTCCGCTTCAAGGCTGGAAAGGGTCAGAATATCATTGATAAGGGTCGTTAGACGCTCCGAATGTCGGTAAATAATTTCCACAAAACGGCAAGCCTGCTCTTGATTAGAGTAAAGCATATCGTTTTGCAAAATGGTTTCGGCATATCCCTTGATTACCGATACCGGGGTGCGTAGTTCATGCGAAACGTTAGCGACGAAATCACTCCGCATTTCTTCCATGCGTTTCATGGCGGTTATATCGTGGAATACCGCAACGATGCAGTCTCTCTCGCCGGCAAGCGAAAGCGGCGTCCAGTTGGCGAGCAGGGTACGATTCCCAGATAAGAGCTTTATTTCGTGAACCAGCTTTTCTCTAGAAGCTATGACATTGTAGAATGCCGCCAAAATATCGGGATTTCGCGAAATCTCAATGAGATTTTTGCCTTTAACTGTTTCATCAACCTCGAACATACCCAGAAAAGCTGGATTAACNAGGGTAATTATGCCATCGCGAGAGATNAGCGCAACTCCTTCTCCCATGCCGCGCAGGATCGCGTCAAGCCGGGTTTTTTCCGTCGAGAGACTTTGCATCTGGATATCAATACGTTCTGACATGTCGTTGAGAACTGTGGCTAGGGAACCGATTTCATCCCGGGATACGACGGGGATTATTATTCTTTCTTCCGTTTTCCCGATGCGCGCCGCCAGTTTTGCCATTTCTTGGAGCGGACGGGATGTTATTTTGGAGAGGAAAGCGCTGAAAATGAGCGCTAACAGTATGGTGCCGCTTACCGTGCCTGCTGTCATGCGGCGAAGAGAGGCGGCCGCGTTTTCCAGGTTTTTTAAAGGCAGCGCCAATCTGATAAGAGCGACTTGTTCATTCGTTTCGTAGGTTGACGCCGTATAAAGCATAGATATTTTAAGGGTTTTGGAGTAACGAATAGCGGAGCCGGAGCCGGTGCGCAAGGCTTGCTGGATTTCGGGGCGCTGAAGATGGTTTTCCAGTTCGTGAGAGTTCGCGCGGCGTAGGTCGGAATCGCCCATTACCGCGCCACTGCGGTCAATCAGGGTTACCCGGGCGTGAACTACCGCTCCGATTTTTTCCGCCAGCCGCTGCGGGGATAGCGCGTCGTTTTCCCGCTCCGCCAAAAGCCCGGCGAGCCGGGTTTGGCTGATAAGATGTTCGCGACTTTCTTTCAAAAAATAGGTTTGCGCGTTTCGGTCAAAGCTTATGTAATAAGCTCCTGTCAAAAGCAAAATCAGCAACAGGTATGAAAGCGTGAGTTTCCAGCGGAATTTCATGGGTCAGCTTTTTTCAATTTTATATCCGAATCCCCGCACCGTTTTGATTTGGTCGCCGGGACTCCCCAGTTTGCCTCGCAGTCTGGTTATGTGGGTATCTATTGTGCGTGTGTCCACGATTTCATGATAACTCCATACGTTTTGGAGAAGTTGATCGCGACTTATGACACGCTCGGGGCGCTCCATAAGGAAACGCAGCAGTTTAAATTCTGTGGATGTCAGAATTATTTCGGATCCCGCGCTGACAACCCGGTAGCGTTCCGTGTCGATGGTAATACCGCCCAGAGTAAGCGTTGCCCCCGGAAGCGTTTGTTCATTATTACAGCGTCTGAGTATTGCTTTGACGCGTAGGATAAGCTCGCGCATGGAGAATGGTTTGACGATATAATCATCGGCCCCCACTTCAAATCCGACCACTCGGTCAATTTCGTCGCTTTTTGCCGTCAGCATCAAAACTGGAATACTCGCGGTTGCGGTTTCCTTGCGTAAGGTCTTGCAAATTTCAGTTCCAAGCATGCCTGGCAGCATCAGATCTAAAATTACCAAATCCGGAGTTTCGGTTATGGCGGCGGAAAGACCCAAAGCTCCGTCAAAAGCCAGCGTTGTCGCAAAACCTTCCTTTTCTAGGTTAAACGCCAGCAACTCGGCAAGGTCTTTCTCATCTTCTATGACTAGGATACGTTTCATGCGCGGCTCTTCAATTAAATTTCAGCGGGCTATTTGGGTAAATTTATAACATACAAATGTTACAGCGGAGCGCCGATTTGTAAAATTTTGCATTGAAACAGTTTTTCTACCGCCCTGTCATATGGATGAACTGCGCTATTTCCTGCAGCACTTCTTGTGCTTAAGGCCGCTGCCGCATGTACAGGGGGCGTTTCGCCCAGTTTTTTCCACCTTTATCGGTTTGGGGCGAACCAATTCTCCATTCGTAAAAAACCAGATTCCATCTTTGCGTTCAAACATTGCCAGTTCATGATGTTCATGACCGCCACTTTTGTCACGATAACGAGCGATAAATTCCACGCGGCCAGTTTCGTCGCGTTCTCCACCATCCTTGACGGCAACTATTTCAAGTCCCAGCCATTCGCTTTTTTCAGCCCATTCTTTGGTTCCCTTATGATCATATTCCTCGCGGTGTTCCGGATGAACGCTTGTAAAGATGAAATCCACTTTGCCAAAAACATACGCGCTGTATCGCGCTCTCATTAGGCTCTCCGCGGTTAGGGGCGGCTGAGCTTCGCTGATGATCGGTTCGCAACAAATTGAAAATGTTTTTCCAGAACCGCATGGGCAGACGTTCATTGTTATTTCTCCTTTGGGTCAAAAAGATGCGGAAGGCGAATACTATATTAACGTTGATTTCAGCTTTTATTGTCAAATATTTTCCGCGACTATGCGGATAGCTGGAAGTTTTAGGTCTTACAGGGGGATTCGAACGGCGTCGTTTTAGGCGTTTGGTATTGAGGTTGAATGAAGGCGTTATCTTTTTACAGTAGGGCTGCACGATAAAGCCCGGAAGGTATTTCCCTCCGGGCTTTATACGTTTGGCGGCGGGGCTTGTGGTTAAAACTCGTACCTTGCCTGGAAGTTGCCGCTCACGCCTTCGCGAACTCCCACATAGCCCGATACGCCAAAGTTAAGAGAGAGTTTGCTGTCTGCCGACGGCTTGAACGAAAGACCAATCTCACCCATGCCTGTGTCGCCTTTCAGAGTCGGAGCGTCAATGCGGACGCTGTTCACGGTACTGCGCGCCTCGTCGTCAAACTCGTGTTCCCAATGCGCGTCGGCGTAAGGGCTGAAGCTTTCTCGTTTATGGCGTAAGAGAAACGCCCGCCAAGACGAGTACGCAGAGAATCAGGGTCCTTGAAGCGCACCCTGTCGCCTTCCTGATGCGTCCATAGCGCCTTGGTAGACAAATCAAGACTGGCGGAGTCATTGATACTCCACGCATAACCAAAACCTCCGTGCAAACTATAGTACAGGGAGGACGTATCAAAGCGGGCTTTGTTACCGCTATACATAATATCGTCTGTGTCAAAATCGGCTCTTGCGTGGCCAGCACGGGCGGAAGCGTCGAAATACAGGCCGGACATGCTTCCGGAAGTCAAGCTATAGCGGCCGAGCACGCCGCCGCCCATATAGGAGGTATCGCCTTCGCCTTTTACGGAGGCGTAATTGCTGAACGAGTTATGAGAATCGTAATTACCCCACCCGCCTTCGACAAATAGGCCAAGGGTTATGCGGCCGGGGCCTGTGTCGTTGACAAGGGCGATTCCGGTCAGGAGGGACGCGCCGTAAACATCCACATGGCTGCCAGCGCTATAGCGCGACCCGCCGCCTATATCTCCAAAAGCCGCCATTTTAAAACCGAGGCCTGCGGTTGCGCCAAGAGCGGAAGCAAAACCCTGGTTAATAACAAGATCCTGCCCCTGGTTGACAAAAGCCAAAGAAGCGATGCGACCCTCGGCATAAGCTTTCAGGCGTTCGTAGGCCGGGGTGGTGGGGGAAAGTTGTTGCAGCACGGCCAGAAGCTGGTTGTTACTCACCCGCAGGGTGTAGGTATCGCCACTGGGGGTTAGCGCCGTCAGGCCGGTCTGGTCAGCGGTCAGGGCGGTGGCAGAAAGCAGCGTCAGGCTCTCGCCCACGCCAATAGTAGGCCGCACGGTCTGATACGCCATGCCAACAGTCGCACCGGTGATATCGGCATTGCCCGTTACATTCAAGAGGGCAGTTCCGCTTGACGCGGTGGGCGGAATGTAAAAGCTCAGGCTGCCGTTCGCGAAGTCGGCGGTATTGCTGCCCGCGTTGATGGTTGAACCTGCTCCGTACACGCCAAGGCTTTGGAGCGCCAGAGTGGGGCTGGTGATATCGGAAAAGTCAAATACAGCCGCATCATGCAAGGCAAGGCTGTTCGATACGGCTCCGCTTCCGGTAAGGGTCAAGGTGCCTGCGTTTACGGAAGTCAGGCCGCTATAGGTATTGGCTCCGGACAGGGTAAGCGTTCCGGTGCCGTCTTTGGTCAGATTGCATGTGCCTACCAGATTTTGACTTATGGAAAAAGCGCTCGCACCCGTATCTACGGTGGCCCCGCCTGACCGCCATTGCCGCCACTACCGGCAATAGCGGAAATGCTGTCATACTCCGTCAGATTGTTGGCCGCACTTGCCGTGCCAGTGGTTCCGGTAGCGCCGTTACCGCCGCGACCGACATTGGGAGAAACGGCATTCCCCGCATATCCAGAGGTGGCATCGCCTCCGGTTCCCG
>JGI994J12354_10004046_pt1 | contig 13371 bp, 12 predicted proteins | sample IntmicLarv3ML3BL_FD_12354 | JGI IMG/M metagenome (IMG submission 12354)
AGGTAGGGGTTGGCGGACGGATCGGGATTTCTCCGATCTATCCGCGTTCCCACGCCGCGAGAGGCGGGAATCCGAACCAGCGGACTCCGGTTTTCCGCCGACCAGGCGATGTAAACCGGCGCTTCGAAGCCCGGCACCAGCCTTTTGTAGGAGTTGACCAGCGGGTTGGTGATGGCGGTCATCCCCTTGACGTGGGCGAGCAGTCCGGCAATAAAATTGTAGGCGATCTCGCTCAGGCCGTTTTCCTCGTTCGACGGATCATAAAATGCATTTTCCCCGTCCTTGAAAAGGGACATATTGATGTGCATCCCCGAGCCGGCGATCCCGAAAATCGGCTTGGGCATAAAGGTCGCGTGAAGTCCGTGCTGCTGGGCGATTGTTTTCACGGCCAGCTTAAATGTGACGATGTTGTCGGCGGACTGGAGCGCCTCGCCGTATTTAAAATCGATCTCGTGCTGTCCCGGCGCACATTCATGGTGGGAGGCCTCAATTTCAAAGCCCATCTCCTCCAGCGTCAGACAGATTTCCTTCCGGGCCACCTCCCCATGATCCACCGGCCCCAGTTCAAAGTAGCCGCCTTTGTCGTGGGTTTTGGTCGTCGGGCCGCCCTTTTCGTCCGTATGGAACAGGAAAAATTCACATTCCGGCCCGACATTGAAGGAATACCCCAGGTCGGCCGCCTCCTGCAAAACCCGGCGTAGCACCCCTCTCGGGTCGCCGACAAAGGGCGTGCCGTCCGGACGGTATACGTCACAGATCAGCCGCGCCGTCTTCCCCGGCGCCTCCGCCCAGGGAAACAGGACAAAGGTATCCAAATCGGGACGCAGGTACATATCCGATTCTTCAATCCGCACAAAGCCCTCGATCGAGGAGCCGTCGAACATACATTGATTGTCCAGCGCCTTTTCGAGCTGGCTTCTCGTGATGGCGACGTTTTTGCTCGCGCCGAAAATGTCGGTGAACTGCAGCCGTATAAATCGAACCTCTTCCTCCTCCACCATCCGGATGATGTCCGCTTTCGTGTATTTTCCCATGCTTATTCCACTCCATTTCGTCCTATTCAAAATTGTCCCTTGCCAACGGAGCATTGCCCCTCTATCGCGTTATAATTTCCGAACCGGGATGCCCTGTCCGGAGAGATATTCCTTGAGCTGCGGTACCGTAATCTCGCCGAAATGGAACAGGGAGGCGGCCAAAACCGCGTCCGCTTTTCCCGTCGTAAGCGCCTCATAAAAATGCTCCAGCTTCCCCGCGCCGCCGGAGGCGACGACCGGGATTCCGGCCTGCTCCGAAACCGCCCGGGTCAGCGCGAGATCATAGCCGTTCTTCACGCCGTCGCAGTCCATACTGGTCAGGAGAATTTCGCCCGCGCCCAGGCGCTCGGCCTCCGCCGCCCATTCCAGCACCTTCCGGCCGGTATTGATCCGTCCACCGTTGATGTAGACGTCCCAGTCCTCTTCGCCCTCACAGCGTTTGGCGTCGATCGCGCACACCACGCACTGGCTTCCGAATTTTTCCGCCGCCTCCCGGATCAGCTCCGGGCGGTGGATGGCCGCCGAGTTGACGGAAACCTTATCCGCCCCGGCGCGGAGCAATACGGTAAAATCCTCCAGACTGCGGATTCCGCCGCCCACGGTAAACGGGATGAAAATCTTGCTGGCAACCGCCTTCACAACGTCCACCATCGTGCCGCGCGACTCGTGGGTTGCCGTAATGTCCAGCAGCACCAACTCGTCGGCGCACTGGCGATTGTACTCCACAGCACATTCCACAGGATCTCCGGCGTCGCGCAAATTGACAAACTCGATCCCTTTTACGACCCGCCCGTCCTTTACGTCCAAACAGGGAATGATTCTTTTTGCATGCATAATTTAGTTGCTCCCCTCCACAAAATTTATGTAATTCCGAAGCATTCGGATTCCAACCTCGCCGCTCTTTTCCGGATGAAACTGGGTGGCGAAAACATTCCCGGCCCCGATGGCCGCGTCAATCTCCGCGCCGTACCTCGTCCGGGCTGTCACAATCGACCGGTCCTCCGACCGCAGATAATAGGAGTGGACAAAATAGACGTAGGACTCCTCTTTTATTCCTTGAAACAGCGGGGATTCCTTTTGAATCGCAATCGAATTCCATCCCATGTGCGGGATCTTGATCCCTTCCCCCGCCGGAATCCGGGCAATTTTCCCTTTATAGACGCCCAGTCCCGGCACGTCCGGATTTTCCTCGCTCTCCTCGAACAGCATCTGTAATCCGATACAGATCCCCAAAAAGGGCTTTCCTCTCCGAATATATCCGGGAATGGCCTCCGCCAGCCGGCTCTCCCTGAGACAGCGCATCGCGTCCCCAAAGGCACCGACCCCCGGCAAAATCACACCGTCCGCCTCCGAAAGCTCCTCCGGCGTTTGTATGATTTTTGCGTCACATCCGATGAACCGCACGGCGTTCACCACGCTTCGCAGATTCCCGGCCCCATAGTCAATGATGGCGATCAATCTTCCACATCCCTCTGTCTATTACTCCGTTACCAAAGTATTTTATCATTTTCCAGTGAAAATGGCAAATAAAATCGTATGAACGCGCACATTTCGAACAGAATATGTCATAGCACATATTTTATATGAAAACAAATCCCAACCATCTGGAGGAGATCACAATGAGACAAAAAGGAAAACATTTTTTACCGAAAAAATCCACGCCCCGGGCGAAGATGACCGGCGCGCCGATCCCCCCGGCTCCTACGAGCCTCACAATGCCCGACCGGCGTGATCCGGCCACTAACCTCGCCCTTCCCTCGGAGGAAAGCGTTCGGGAAGCGCGGGAATTCTGTGAAGAAAACCAGAAATAGAGACTGGCCGCTCCCGAATCCGAAAGCGGCCAGTTTTCTCCTATCGTCAATTAACTTGAAAAGTGGCTCAGGGTTTGCGAGGATGTTGACTACATTATTCTACCGTAACCGACTTGGCCAGGTTCCTCGGTTTATCAATGTCACAGCCCTTTAGCGCCGCGACATAATAGGAAAACAGCTGCAGCGGCACCACAGCCAGGCTGGGCATAAAGACGTCCTTTGTCTCCGGAATATAAAGGGTATAATCGCTCTCCGCCTCCACCCCTTCGTGCGCCCGGGTCGTCAGGTTCAAAATCACGGCGCCGCGGGTTTTTACCTCCCGCACATTGCTCATCATTTTTTCAAAAAGCTTGTGCTGGGTGGCGATGGAAACAACGAGCGTCCCCTCCTCAATCAGAGAAATCGTACCGTGCTTTAATTCTCCCGCCGCATAGGCGTCGGAATGAATGTAGGAGATTTCCTTTAGCTTTAAGGAGCCTTCCAGCGAAAGCGCGTAGTCCAGATTCCGGCCAATGAAGAAAATATCCTTAGAGCCAAAACACTGGGCCGCGCAATACTGCACCTCTCCGTTGGCCTCGAGAAGGGTTTCCACCTTTTCGGGCAGCAGCTTCATCTCCTCGACATAGCCGGCCAGCTCCTCCCCGGACAATTCCCCTTTCAGGTCGGCAAAATAAAGCGCCAGAAGATAGAGCACACAGAGCTGCGCGCTGTACGCCTTCGTCGTCGCCACGGCGATTTCCGGGCCGGCCCAGGTATACAAAACATCGTCGGAGTCGTTCGCGATCGAGCTTCCGACCACATTGACAATCGAAAGAATCCGCGCCCCCCGCTTCTTGGCTTCGCGGATCGCGGCCAGCGTATCGGCGGTTTCGCCCGACTGGCTGACGGCAATCACGAGACAGGACTCATCCACCAACGGGTCACAATACCGGAACTCCGAGGCGAGCGTCACCTCCACGGGAATTTTCGCCAGCTTTTCAATCACATACTTTCCGACGAACCCGGCGTGATAGGCCGAGCCGCAGGCCACAACAAAAATCCTCCGGTAGGCGTTCAGCTGCTCCGGCGTCAGAATGATATTGTCCAGCACGACCTTCCCGTCCTTCAGACGGGGGCTGATCGTGTCCCGAATCGTCTTGGGCTGCTCCATAATCTCCTTGAACATAAAGTGTTCATAGCCGCCCTTTTCCGCCGAAACCACGTCCCAATCCACATGGAAAATCTCCTTGGAGACCACTTCCCGGTCACAATTGTAGATCACGACGCTGTCCTTCGTCAGCTTCGCGAATTCGTTGTCCTCCAGACGGTAGATCTCTCTCGTGTGCTCCAGAAGCGCCGGAATATCCGACGCAATGTAATTTTCGCCCTTGCCGACGCCCACGATCAGCGGACTGTCCTTGCGGACAGCAATCAGCTCCTCCGGATTTTCGCGGCTCAGCACCCCCAGCGCATAGGAGCCTTCCAGCCGACCGACGACGCGAACCAGCGCTTCCAATAAATCGCCTTTGTAGTAATATTCGACAAGGTGGGCGACGACCTCCGTATCCGTATCGGAGACAAACACCTTCCCCTTGCTTTTTAGATATTCCCGCAGCTCCAGATAGTTTTCAATGATGCCGTTGTGCACCACGGCAAAGCCTCCGGAATGGCTGACATGGGGATGGGAGTTGACGTCGGAGGGTTCTCCGTGGGTCGCCCAGCGGGTATGGCCGATCCCGACCACCCCGGACAGCGCTCTCCCGCCGTCAATCCTTTGCACCAGATTGGACAGGCGTCCCCGCGCTTTTATAACCTCCAGGCCGTTCCGGTTTTGAACCGCGACACCCGCCGAATCATAGCCTCTGTATTCCAGTTTTTCCAGTCCTTTTAATAAAATCGGCGCCGCTTCGCGTTCTCCGACATAACCGACGATTCCACACATATACACATAACTCCTCTCGCTGTCTCTCTGCCTGTTTTCTAATCTCATTATAGATTTATTCCCAAGGATTGTCAATCGACACAACCCCTTTATCTTTGGAAGTCTTAGAATTTATTTTCCCGCGGGGTCTTGACAATCCGAAGCATTGGTGTATAATACAGATCAAATCAATAAACCAAAACCGATGAGCAAGAGTGAGTAACCGCGTTCGGGAACTTTCAGAGAGCCGCAGCTGGTGGAATTGCGGCAGGGAACGGCGGGGCGAATGGGCTTGTGAGGGCAATCCGAAACGGTCTTTGACCGCGTAGGTGCGACGGGGACTCTACCCGTTATCCGCAGAGCGCATATTGTTGGATATGTGAACCGAGTGGGTCTGTTATAGACCAAATTGGGTGGTACCGCAGGAATTCGTGTCCTGTCCCTTTGTTGTGAAGGGGCAGGGCTTTTTTTATTTTCCGCCGCGCCTTCTTACTAAAGGGATCAATATAAAATCATAAAAAAACAAGGAGGCGTTTTATCATGTTGAAGATTCCCTATCGAACCTATCTGACAGACGAGGAGGTCCCGAAGCAGTGGTACAATGTTCGGGCCGATATGAAGGAGGCGCACGATCCTTATATCAACCCGGGGACGATGAAGCCCTGTACCGAGGAAGACCTCTATCCCGTCTTCTGCAAGGAGCTGGCCCATCAGGAGATGGATCACACCACCCGCTATGTTGACATCCCGGAGGAAATTCAGGAGTATTATAAAATCTTCCGGCCCTCTCCCCTGATCCGTGCCTACAATCTCGAAAAGGCGCTGGATACGCCGGCGAAAATCTACTATAAGTTCGAGGGCAACAACACCTCGGGCAGCCACAAACTCAACTCAGCCGCCGCGCAGGCCTATTACGCGAAACGTCAGGGACTGACCGGCGTAACGACCGAGACCGGCGCTGGTCAATGGGGCACCGCCCTGGCTATGGCCTGCGCTTCCTTCGGGTTGGATTTGACCGTCTTTATGGTCAAGGTGTCCACACAGCAAAAGCCCTACCGGAAGGCCGTCATGGAGACCTTCGGCGCTCAGGTCATTCCCTCCCCCTCCGAAACCACAGAAATTGGGCGCACGATCCTGGCCGCCCATCCGAACACCGGAGGAAGCCTGGGCTGCGCGATCGCTGAAGCGATTGAGTGCTCCATGCAGTCGGACACCCTGCGCTATGTGCTTGGCTCCGTGCTGGATCAGGTACTGCTCCACCAGTCCGTCATCGGCCTGGAGTCAAAAATCGCTATGGAAAAGCTGGGCGAATATCCGGATTTAATCATCGGCTGCGCCGGCGGCGGCTCCAATCTGGGCGGGCTGATGGCTCCCTTTATGCAGGACAAGCTAACCGGGAAAAAGAACCCCCATTTTATCGCCGTGGAACCGGCCTCCTGCCCCTCGATGACCCGCGGCCGGTACGCTTATGATTTCTGTGACACCGGCAAAATCACCCCCCTCGCGAGGATGTATACGCTGGGCAGCGGCTTCATGCCCTCCCCCAACCACGCCGGCGGCCTCCGCTACCACGGCATGTCCCCCACCCTCTCCAAACTGTACCACGACGGCGTGCTGGATGAAGCGCGGGCGGTCGAACAGTCCACGGTCTTCGACGCCGCCGTTCAGTTCGCGAAATGTGAAACCATCTTGCCCGCTCCGGAATCGGCCCACGCCATCCGCACAGCCATGGACGAGGCCATAAAATGCCGGGAGAGCGGCGAGAGCAAAACCATCCTGTTCGGCCTGACCGGCACCGGCTACTTCGATTTGCAGGCCTACATGGCTTACCTCGACCAGTCTATGTCTGACTACATTCCGACCGACGACGACCTTCAGGCCGGGTTTGCCTCTCTTCCGAAAATCCCCGGGGTTCAGGAGTAATCCAATCGCAGATAAAAATCCGCTTTTTATTAGTAAAGGGGCCTCTCAAAAATGAGAGGCCCCTTGTTCTGCAAACATACCTTAGTCTGACAGCGGAATCCCGTTCGCATCCTCATTGATCGAGCCGGTCAGGATCATGATTCCCTCCACAAGTCCCCAAATTGAGGAAACAGCGGCAAGTATACCGCAGGACAGAAAGGAAAGCAGGAGCTGCGCAACCGCTTTTCCCGTGTAGCCGAGATAAAAATTGTGCACCCCGAAGGTTCCGAGAAAAATCCCCAGCAACCCAGCGGCAATTTTAGATTTTTGTACGCCCGGCGCATAGACGCGCGGCAATGCAATGCCGCAATGGGTACAGATTACGCTCTGCGGGGCCGTCGGCTGGGCGCAGTTCGGGCAAAAATTACTTCCGGCCCCCTTTGGCACACCGCATTTCACACAGACCGCGGCAACATCTACCATATGGTTTCCACAATTTCGGCAATACATCAGGCATTCTCCATTCTATCAACTGTATTTATGTAGTTCACTTCGGTTCAAAAGTGACTTCATCCAATCTGTCCCGCACCATGCGGGATATGTCGTGAAAGACTCCATGAAACCGGCAGTCACAGTTTTCCATGGTGCAGGGATAGACCCCGCCGAGACACCGGCTGAATTGATACGGCCCCTCGATGGCCTCAATGACCTGCCGGAGCGTCACCGCACACGGTTCTTTCGCAAGCACATAGCCGCCCTTCGCGCCCTTATAGGACTTCACAATCCCGCCGCTCATCAGGCTCCTGAGAATCTTCATCGAAAATCGAAGGGGTACGCCCGTGCGTTCGGAGAGAGTTCTGGCGTCCACAATGCCGCCCTCCTGCGCCAGCGCGTCTACGATTCGTACCGCATAATCCGCTTCCAATGTAATGTGCATGAGCCTCTCCTTTTATCCTAATCCAGGAAATCCTTCAGTTTCTTGCTCCGGCTGGGATGTCGGAGCTTCCGCAGCGCCTTGGCTTCGATCTGACGGATTCTCTCGCGCGTAACGTTAAACTCCTTCCCGACCTCCTCCAGCGTCCGGGAACGGCCGTCCTCCAGCCCAAACCGCAGACGCAGCACCTTTTCCTCCCGGGGCGTCAGGGTGTCCAGCACCTCGGAAAGCTGTTCCTTGAGGAGGGTATGGGAGGCCGCCTCGGCCGGGGCCGGCGCGTCGTCATCCGGAATAAAATCGCCCAGATGGCTGTCCTCTTCCTCGCCGATCGGGGTCTCCAGCGACACCGGCTCCTGCGCGACACGAATGATCTCCCTCACCTTGTCCACCGGCATATCCAGCTCCAGCGCGATTTCGTCCGCCGTCGGTTCGTGTCCGTTGGTGTGAAGAAGCTGGCTGCTGACCTTCTTGACTTTATTGATGGTCTCGACCATATGCACCGGAATCCGAATGGTGCGCGCCTGGTCGGCGATGGCCCGGGTGATCGCCTGCCGGATCCACCAGGTCGCATAAGTTGAAAATTTAAATCCCTTCGTATAGTCGAATTTTTCTACCGCCTTGATCAGTCCGAGATTCCCCTCCTGGATCAGGTCGAGGAACTGCATTCCCCGGCCGAGATACCGTTTGGCGATGCTGACCACGAGGCGGAGATTGGCCTCGGAAAGGCGCTTTTTCGCGGCGTCCTCCCCGTCGGAAATGCGAATCGCAAGATCGATCTCCTCCTCCGGCGAAAGAAGAGGCACCCGTCCGATCTCCTTCAAATAGACCTTGACCGGGTCGTCAATGGAAATTCCCTCATTGGACACCGCCTGCTCCGCCGTGTCGGACGGCGACGAGGAGATCGTTAAATCAATCTCATCCAGCTGTACGTCCCCGAAATCCTCCACAATTTCAACCCCGCTCGATTCAAGCGTGTCGTAAAACTTTTCAATCTGATCGGGATCGAAATCCAACTCTCCCAGCGCGTCCAGAATTTCCTTCGTGCTCAGCTGTCCCTTGGAAGTCCCCAGCTCAATCAGACCCTTGATCACTGTCTTTTTGTCCGGCGTATTCATGTTCATCATGTTTTTGTCCCCCACTATGTCTTGATTTTTCAACTCATACTGTTCCATTTTTATTGTTTCCTCTCCCTCAAGCGGTCCAGATAGGCGCTGAGATCCGCTTCTCCGATTTCCGGTTCCTCCCGGAGACTCAGCTTTTCTCTCTCCTGCCGTATAATATCGATATAAGCCGCCGCTTCCTCTATGTTGTTGGACGCTTCGGCATGTTTCGCCAAAATCAGCGCAACGCGGCTCATTTGGGCTGTGTCGAACTCGGAGGACAGGCTGGNCGGGGAAAAATCCCGATTCTCCTTGAAGCGGCTTAAAACCGCCGCATACACATTTCTGTTAAACTGCGTGACCATGTCCTCGGCCTGTATTTTCTCGCTCAGACCTTTTACTTTGTCCGGATTGCGCATTATATATGCAATCAGAGCCTCCTCCGCGCTCGCGGCGCGCAGATTCAGCGCCCGTTCCGGGTTCACCTCGTCCCGCACTCCGGCGTTGGGTCTCGACAATTTTCGCATTTCCTCCCGCTGTTCGCTCCGGCCCCGCCGCCGCCGCACCAGCTTGAGCTGTTCCAAAATCGCGGCCTTTTCAATCGAAAGCTCCTGCGAAAGCCGCGACGCGTAGACATCCCGTTCAATCGCGCTGGAAAGCGCCGCCAGCAGCTCGGTCGCCTCCTTTAAAAAGGCGATCCGGTCGGTATCGGTCGCGCAGTTATTGTGCCGGGAACGAAGCAGCGACAAGCGATATTCCATGTCGTTCGGCGTCTGTTCGAGAAGATTTTTAAAGCGAACAGCGCCGTGAGTTTTGATGTAATCGTCCGGATCCTTTCCGTCGGGGATCGTCAACACCCGCACCGCCAACCCGGCCTTCTTGAGAAGGGGAATGGCTTTGCTCGTCGCCAGGCGCCCGGCCTCGTCGGCGTCGTAGCTCACGACCACCTGCTTGGCATAGCGGGAAATCAGCTGGGCCTGCTCGGCAGTAAAGGCCGTCCCCAAAGAGGCGATCGCCGTCCGAAACCCGGCCTGGTGAAGGGAGATGACATCCATATACCCCTCCGCCAAAATCAGCTCCTCGCTCTTTTCATTCTTCGCGAGGTTCAGCGCGAACACATTCTGACTTTTTTTATAGACCACCGTATCGGAGGTGTTGACGTATTTCCGGCTGGCCTTCGCCTCCATCACCCGGCCGCCGAAGGCGATGACATTTCCGCGCAGGTCAATGATCGGAAACATCACCCGGTTGCGGAAAATGTCAATATAGCCGCCGGTGCGGCTCTGAAGCGCGAGATTCGCCGCCACCAGCTCTCCCGTTTTAAACCCCTTCGCCCCCAATTCCCGAATGAGCGAGTCCCAAGCGTCGGGCGCGTAGCCCAGTCCAAAGCGCTTGATTGTGGCGTCGCTCAATTTCCGGTCGTATAAGTATTGGAGCGCCTTCGCCCCTTTTTCGGAGTAGAGCGTTTTATGATAATAACGGGCCGCCTCTACGTTCGCCTCCATCACGCGCCGCCGGAGCTTCGCCATGCTGTCGTCCACCGTCCCCTCCGGAACGGTCAGCCCGGCGCGCTGGGCAAGAAAACGCACGGCTTCGAGGTAGTCCAGGTTTTCAATCTGTTTGATGAAGGTAATCGTATCTCCCCCGGTACTGCATCCGAAGCAGAAAAAGGAATCGCTGTCGGGATAGACTGTGAAAGAGGGCGTTTTTTCACTGTGGAACGGGCAAAGTCCCACCAGATTGCGCCCTGTGCGTTTTAAGTTTACATAGGACGCGGCGACCTCTTCGATCGGGTTTCTCATTCGCAGCTCCTGTAAAAAGCTGTCTGGCAATGGCATAAAGCATCTCTCCAATTTTACCTTGTTCCGTTAACCGTTCCAGGACTTCGGAATAAACAGATCCTGGAACAGCGTAATGGCGTACCGGTCCGTCATACCGGCAATAAAATCGCAGGTCGCGCGCTCCATTCCCTCCTGCCACGAGACCGCCTGGTATTCGAGCGGCAGCTCCATAGGATTTTCGAGAAAATGGTTGTACAGCCCCGCGATCAGCCCGGGCACTTTTTTTTCTTCCCCCTTCGCGAGAGGATTAAAGTAGACGCGCTCGAACATAAAGTCGTGCAGCTCCAGAAACGCGGCCTGCACCTCCTCGCCCATGGAGAGGACGCCCTCCTCCGTATGCGCGACAATCGACCGCACCAGCGTATTGATCCGTTCGCTGCGCTTTTGGCCGAGCACCCGCGTAAGATGGGCGGGAATCTCTTCCCTTTTTAAAACGCCCGCGCGCAGGGCGTCGTCAATGTCATGGTTTATGTAGGCGATCCGGTCGGCCACCCGCACAATCCGCCCTTCCATCGTACGGGCCTCCTCTCCCTTGGTATGGCAGCGGATCCCGTCGATGACCTCCGCGGTCAGATTCAGCCCCGCGCCCCCCTTTTCCAGCTTTTCCACTACCCGGACGCTCTGTTCATAATGGGTGAAGCCCTGGGAACAGACCTCGCTCAATACCCGCTCTCCGGCGTGTCCAAAGGGGGTATGTCCCAAATCGTGACCGAGGGAAATCGCCTCGCACAAATCCTCGTTCAGCCGGAAGGCGCGCGCAATGGTGCGGGCGATCTGGGAAACCTCCAGCGTATGGGTCAGCCGGGTGCGGTAATGGTCCTTTTCCGGACACAGAAACACCTGCGTTTTGTGCTTGAGGCGGCGAAAGGATTTGCAGTGGATGATCCGGTCGCGGTCGCGCTGAAATTCCGTCCGAATTTCACATTTTTCCTCCGGCCTGACCCGGCCCGCCGTCTCGCTCGACAGCATCGCGTATTTTGAGAGCTGTTCGCGCTCAATTTCTTCCGTTCTCTCCCGTATTGTCATTATCCTCTGTCCTTTACGGCCAATTTCGATTTATACCGGTCTATTTATTATATACGCGGTAAAAAGGACAATCCCTTTATTATTTTTTAAGTTTATAATATTTTTCTCCGTTTTTTAAGCTTTTTATCTCTCCACAGGTGAAATCCGCCAACTTTTGCTCAAATCCCTCCACCCCCGCGACCGGCATATGGAACGCGATCTCCACCTGATCGGTGAACACAACGTCGTCCACCACGCCGCCCTCCTCCGGAATCAGCGCCGCCACACGGCCGTACCGGGAATAATCACAGGCGATCCTCAGTTCCTGACAGAGGCTCATCTCCACAATTTCTCCGGCCTCCACCGCGATTTTTGCGCCCTGTGAATAGGCGCGCACCAGGCCGCCCGCCCCGAGCATGATCCCGCCGAAATAGCGGGTCACGACAACAACCGCGTCGGTGATCCCGGATTTTGTCAGAACCTCCAGTGTCGGGATCCCGGCCGTTCCCTGCGGCTCACCGTCGTCGGAATAGCGGCGGAGCTGCCCTTCCCGGAGCACATAGGCATAAACATTGTGGGTCGCCTTCCAGTGCTTCGTGCGGATCGCCTCGATAAATTCCATCGCCTCCCGTTCCGTTTGCACCGGTTTGCAATGGCCGATAAACCGGGAACGGCGTTCGATGAACTCCGCAGCCGCCTCCCGCTCCAACGTAAGATAGTGACTCATCCGGGCCGTCCCTCCTCTGTGTCAAAATCGCCCATGAAAGCGATTTTGCTTTCATGGGCGTTATCCGCAAGCCGTCCGCTGCCGGGTTTATCCGGCATAGGGTTCAATCAATCCGTAGTTGCCGTCCTTCCTTCTATAGACCACGTTGATCTCGCCGCTCTCCACATTGCGGAACATATAGAACTGGTGACCGATCAGATTCATCTGTAAAATCGCTTCCTCCACATCGAGGGGCTTGACCTCAAACCGCTTGGAGCGAACAATTTTAAATTCGGATTCCTCTTCCTCCGCCGGCTCATAATCAAAATACTCGATGACTCCGGCGGTACGGATTTTCTTTTCCAGTCTCGACTTATTTTTCCGGATCTGTCTGGACAGCGACTCAATCACCTCGTCCAGCGCGTCATTCATGTCGATCGCCGTCTCCTCCGCCCGGTAGACCATTCCGGCATGATGGATGGTCACCTCCACGGTCTGGCGGTTCCGTTCCAGGGTCACCGTGATATTGGCCTCGGCCGAGTCTCCAAAAATACGGTCGAATTTGGCGAGCTTTTTATCCACCAGGGTTTTAAACGAATCCTTCAAAGTGATTTTTCTTCCGGTAATTGTATTTTTCATGATACCTTCTCCTTTTTGAAGATTGTTTTGGTTAGATTCGATATAAGAGGGCGATTGATCTCCGCTCCTCTTGTCTATAATTATACCACAACTTCTCCCAAATACAAGCGTTATCGCTAAAGAATCGCATTTTTGTGGCGGTTGACATGACAGCCTACATTCACCGCGACCGGCAATCCCGCGATATGGGTCGGGTATACCTCGACATGGACGGCCAGGGCGGTTGTTCTTCCCCCGAAGCCCTGCGGGCCGATATCCAGCGCGTTGACCGCCTCCAGCGCCTCTTTTTCCAGCGCGGCATAGTAGGGATCCGGGTGGGGCTGATCCAACGGGCGGCAGAGCGCTTTTTTCGCCAGCAGCGCGCAGTATTCAAAATCCCCGCCGATTCCGACGCCCAGCACCATGGGCGGGCAGGGATTGCTTCCCGCCGCCTTCGCCGCCGATACGATGTATTCCAGTACCTCCTCCCGGCCGCTGGCCGGAGTGAGCATGGTAAGAC
>JGI994J12354_10004047_pt1 | contig 13363 bp, 14 predicted proteins | sample IntmicLarv3ML3BL_FD_12354 | JGI IMG/M metagenome (IMG submission 12354)
TGGATATTTTAATTTAAGAGGTTTATGAAGTTTTACGAAAATTACAAAGACAAGCTTTTTTGAAAAAAGCTTGAACAAAAACTTAAAGATTAAAAAGGCGATTTTATTGTTTTTCAAACTTTAAAATCGCCTTTTTAATATTAATATTTGATAAACTTACTCACAAAATATTTTCTTTGCAGCCTTATAAAACTTATAAGCCTCGTAAAAAATTTAGTTTAGATCAAACTTTTTTAAAAATTTGGTTCCGTATACCTCGTAAGACTGTCGTACTTATTTCTCGTGAAAACTTAAAGTTTAGGCTCAAGCTTTTCGGAAAAACTTAGCTCCGTAAAATAAGAGCTTTTTCGTCCGTTTTGAGATGTAGATTAGGCAGGGTTAAGCAAGGTGTGCAAAAACACTCCGATGCTGACGACCTGATTACAGCAGCTTTAGTTGTGCTCTACTCCATAAACGGGCGAAAATCAATTAGTTGACTTTTGCGCGCGCAACATTTTTGTATAAGACCATAGTAGCCGCTGTTATTAATACCATACCCATAATCGCGGGCGCGGCATGACCAAGTAGCACATATATTTGACCGCCGACAACAGGCCCTATTATCCTCGCCAGCGCTTGCAAGGATTGACTGCCGCCTTGAATACGACCTTGCTCATAAGCTTTAGCAGACTTTGAAACCATACCGCCAAATGACGGACCAAAAATAGAGTCACCAAAACCGAATATAAACATTCCGACAATAAAAAGCGGATAAAGCGAAAAGATAGCCGACATGGCTATAAAACCGTAGGCGATAATTTCCGAAATCATCCCCAGTATCGCAATCTGCGCATCACTCATTTTTTTTAAAAGTTGCGGCATTATAAAACCTTGCGAGATGATGTCCTGTACGCCCATTATCGAAAATACCAATCCGATAAGCGCAGGTTTCCAACTAAAAATATCTATTGTGAATTGCGCCAAAACTGCCTGCATAGACCCGGCAGGTATCCAAAGTAAAAATGCCGCTATAAGCAGTCTTTTTAAATTTTTCATGGATAGTATATTTATGAGTTGAGTAAAAGGATTTAACCTGATAAATGTAATCTCTTTTAGCCGATTTTCTTTCTTCAAACTTTCGGGCATATATAACAGTCCGTAAATAACGTTTAATAAAGTTATAGCCGCTCCGACAAACATAGGCACAGAATAACCGAATTTAGCAAGCAATCCGCCCATAGCCGGGCCAACTATAAACCCCACACCGGCGACTGCGCTAACCCACCCAAAATATTTCGTTCGCTCTTCTTTTGGTGTAATATCCGCAAAGTACGCAAAAAAAGCGCCGCTGCTGCCGCCTGCTATGCCCTCTATTATTCGACCAAGGAATAAAACCCATAGCGCACCGCCTAGACCCAAAATAACATAACCAATAGCGGATACGAAAAGACACGTTAAGAGCAGCGGACGACGACCGTAACGATCACTCAACGCGCCCAGTCCTGGAGCCGCAAAAAAGACGCAAAACGCGTAAGCCGCGAGGAGTAGCGTAACGACTATAGCTTGTTCGCTTGGGTTTTTCACGTAAGGTTGTACTAAAAACGGGATAACCGGTATTATAACACCAAATCCTATGCCGAACAAAACGACAGACGTAAAACCGAATATTAAAGCCTTTTTATCTATGGTTTGCGCTGTGTCTTTATTGATTTTTTCTTCGTTACTATTATTTTTTGATTTAAATATGGACAACAAAATATCTCCTCAAGGTTTATTTTTTATTTCCTTGTCAATAAAACACTTACATTCTACCACACTTTTGTTTCCTTGTCAACTATTTTATTTCCATGTCAACAAAAAAACTAAAAAAAAGCAGCTAACCCTAAAATAGAGTTAGCTGTTTCAAAAAAAATTGTTTTTATAGCTCGATTTTATTTTAAGTTAATTTCAATATTCCGCTTTTTTATCTCTTCGTCCAAATGCTCAATATATCTTTTTGTAAAGTTAATTATACCATCAAGTTCTTCTTCGCTCACTTGTTCAAATACCGCTTTGTCACGTTCTCGAAAATTTTGGTGCGCATCTTCATGAATTCTAAAAAATTCTTCTCCCGCTTTAGTAAGCCTAAAGTAGATTTCTTTCTTATTGCTTGGTATTTGATAGCTTTCTATAACACCCTTTTCAATCATTTTTTTCGTCAATTTGCTTATGGCGCCGTTAGTCATGTAAAAAGCTTCCGCCAGTGTTGTCACATTGGGGTCGGGATTTTTTCCAATATACTCTATGCAATGTATCTCGGAAGCCTTGTAACCTTTTAGCTTCTCTATCATTTCAAATTTATTAAGAAAAGATATCTTGCTATGAACCTTCCTAAAACCACTTATAACCAAATCTTCTTTATTCACACCCTTCTCCTCTCATAATATATATATTATAATTAACTTTTGTTTCTTTGTCAACAATTTCACAAAGAAACGAAGCTTTACGAAGACAAGCTTTTCGAAAAAGCTTAGGCCTTAACTTAAATATTAAAAAGGAGATTTTATTGTTTTTCAAATTACTTTACAGTTGGCGATGCTTTCACTCTTTACGGCGTTCGTTTTATTTAATGCTTGACCGGTCATTTCCAAACGTATATTTGAACTCCGTCTGTTCAATGCTCTTTTCGTTTGTTTTCTCGCGTGGAACGACTTCGTCTTTTTAATATTAATATTTGATAAATTTATTCACAAAATATTTTCTTTATAGCCTTGTAAAACTCATAAGCATCACAAAAAATTTAATTTGGATCAAACTTTTTTAAAAGTTTGGTTTCGTAGACCTCGTAAACTCCGTAATTTTTTTTAATATTTGTTTGTCAATTTGTGCGTATTTTTCTAAGTACCCTTATATTCAATATTTACAATGGTACTACCTTCAGCATTATATGTAGTATTGTTATTGCTGTCTATTCCGATTGCTTTAACCGTTATAGGATATTGACCGTCAGGCATAGGGCTCGTGTCCCAATATTCATATTTGTAGTATTTAAAATAATTTTGCAAATCTTGTTTTGGCAAAGAACCCACAAATAATGCATAAGCATTAGTGATGACCGTATAATCTTTAGGATCCTTTATGGATATCATTACACTTAAGTTATCGTTCTCGTAGTGATTTGCACCGGCTACCTCTACATATATACTCATAGTCTCACCCTCTATTGGGTTGTCTATTTGTTCAGAGCTGAAGTTCACAACATCCGGTGAAGCGGTTATTTTTATAATCCTAACAGCTAAATCTTCAGTATCATTATCATTTAATTGCGCAACCAACTCGTCATCAACTTCATTTGTTATCGAAGCGTCTTCAGCAAAAACTGCAATTTGTAATATACAGAATATTATTATAACTGCCATTAAACTGATTATTTTATTCATTTGTTATAATCTCCTTCTTTGATATGCCTTCATATACGATTATATATTATCAAATAAAAAAAATGTCAAGCATTTATTGCAACTTTTATATTGAACAACAAAATAATATCCAACCACGATTTACAAAGCTTTATATAATTAAAACTTTATTTCTTAGAAAACTTGTGATAAACATAAAATATCGACAGCTTTTCCGGTATCATCTGAAGTTATGAGTACACCGCAAATAATAGAAGAACCGCTTTCTACTATTTCAAATTTCTTTCTGCCAAAGTTCAACATCCGGTCGACAATAATGTCAGGCTTCACACCAAGTATGGAATTATAAGCTCCGCACATTCCGACGTCAGACAAAAAGGCTGTTCCGTTTGGCAAGACTCTCTCATCAGCTGTTTGGACGTGAGTATGAGTACCTATAACCGCAGTAACTCTGCCGTCTAACATCCAGGCCATAGCGGCTTTTTCGCTCGTTGCCTCAGCATGAAAATCTATAAATATAGAGTCGCACTGCCCTTCAATACTTTTTAATAAATCGTTAACTTTTTCAAATGGATTGTCCACCACGTCCAGAAACACACGTCCAAGCAGATTTATTACCGCTATTTTCTCTCCATTCCGCGCCGTATAGATACCGTACCCATATCCTTGGTTTGCCGCAGGATAATTTAACGGTCGGATGACTCGGCTGTCATTTTCAAGTAAATTTATGGATTCACTCTTTGAGTATGTATGATTTCCAAGTGTTATAACGTCAACTCCGGAAGAAAATATATCTTCCGCTGTCTGAGAAGTGATTCCAAATCCTCCGGCAGAGTTTTCACCGTTTGCTATAACTATATCCGGTTGATATTTATTTACCCATTCCGGCAGTATCTTTTTAACAATGTCTCTTCCGAGCCTGCCACTTATATCGCCTAAAAAAAGTATATTCATAATTTATAGTAAAACTTCAGGTTTCTGAAAAATATCAGCTACACATTTTATAAATTTCGCGGCGACCGCGCCGTCAACACCGCGATGATCAAATGAGAGCGTTACGCCCATCAAAGGAGCTATCTCTATTTTCCCGTCAACAACAACCGGAGTCAGGGTTGCTGCACCTACACCCAAAATAGCGACTTGCGGCGGCTGAATAACAGCTGTTAAATATTTTGCGCCGAACATGCCAACGTTAGAAATAGTGAATGTGCCGCCCATGCTGTCTGACGCTCTCAGCCGTTTTTTTCTCACTAAAGCGCCTTTCTCTCTCATTTCAGCGCTTATATCAATAAGAGGTCTTATATCGGCGTCTTTTAGCACCGGAACCAAAATGCCTTCGTCATTATCAATAGCCGCAACCACGCCGATATTGACATTATCGTGCGTAACTAATTTACCGTCCTCAAAAGTCGCGTTAACTCCCGGTATCTCACGCAGAGCGTAAGCGCAAGACTTGATAAGTAAATCATTGACAGACAACTTTACTTCGCGTCCGTCCTCAAGAGCTTTTGCGTTAAACGCTTTTCGAAAATCATCTGCCTTTTTTATATTAACATCAATCGTCACATACGCGTGCGGAGCTTTAGTTTTACTCTCCACCATGCGATCAGCAATAGCTTTTCTTATTGCTGATAATTCTACAATATTACTCATTCAAATACCTTCTTAAATTCTATATTTTTTATTTTATTATTATAGCTTAAATCGGGAAAAAATTCAAGTCAGCTACAATTTTAGATAAAAAAAGTCTATATTTTCTCTTTATTTTTGAGGTCATATGTAGTATAATATTAATATAAAAAAAATGAAAGGAGAGTGTGAGATGAATCTTAGTGATCTAAAGATTATGCCGTGTCTTGATATGCAGAACGGCTGTGTTGTGAAGGGTGTACATTTTGTTGATATCGTCGATGCAGGTGACCCTGTTGAATGTGCAAAAAAATACTGTGAAGAAGGTGCTGATGAGCTTGCAATGCTTGACATCACAGCTACTGTTGAGGGACGCGAAACTATGATTGATGTAGTAAAGCGTACTGCCGAAGCTGTTACCGTTCCATTTACTGTAGGAGGCGGGATAGCGACTGTTCAAATAGCTGAAAAAGTTTTAGCAGCCGGTGCCGATAAGATTTCTACCAGTTCAGGTGCTTTCAACAACAAAGAAGTTATCCGCGATATGGTTAAGGAATTCGGCTCTCAAAAAGTTACTGTCGCTATAGACGTTGACGTAAACGCCGGTCTCCCGTCAGGATATGAAGTTTATATCGACGGCGGAAGAACCGCTACAGGATTTGACGCTGTAGAGTGGGCAAAAATAGTCAGCGGTTACGGCGTTGGTTGTATATTGCCAACCAGTAAAGCAGGAGACGGCGCAAAAACCGGATATGACCTTCCTATTATTTCAAAGATAGCGGCCATTACCGATATTCCTGTTGTAGCAAGCGGCGGCGCCGGCAAATTGAGCGACTTTGTCGAAGCGGCTAATGCCGGAGCAACTATACTCTTAGCCGCGTCAGTATTTCACTTTGGACTGATCAAAATCGGCGACTTGAAAGAATATTTACAGGCTAACTTAAAGTAGTTATTTTTTGAGAAGCTAAAAAAACTAAAAGAATAGAAGGCTATTTCGATGATTCAACAATCAAAAAAAATAGCCTTCTATCTTTTTATTAATTTTAACTAAAAGCTTGTTTACAAAATTATTTTTTAGGCATACCTATTCTTCTAAAGCGGTTGTATCTATGGTCAAGAAGCTGTTCTATAGACATATAATCAAGAACTTTCAGCTCATTTAAGATGCTCAGCTTTATAAGTTCCGCGGTCTCTACAGGCTTTCTGTGGGCGCCACCAAGCGGTTCCGGAATAATCTCGTCAATCACACCAAAATTCAGATTATCCTGCGCTGTGAGCTTTAAAGCTGCCGCAGCCTCATCGCCTCTTGATCCGTCACGTCCGAATGTATCAAGAATGGCCGCGCAACCTTCGGGCGGAATAACAGAATATATAGAATGTTCCAGCATAGCAACATGGTCGCCGACTGCAATTCCTATAGCGCCGCCGCTACCGCCTTCGCCGATAACAGTCACAATAATAGGCGTTTCAAGCCTGCTCATAAGCCCCATACAGCCGGCGATAGACTCCGATATTCCACGTTCTTCAGCTTCTAAACGACTTTCCGCCGCGCTGGTGTCGATAAATGTCAAAACCGGCATATTTCTTCGCTCAGCAATCTCCATAACGCGCATTGCTTTTCTATATCCTTCAGGCTTCGCGCTGCCGAAATTACGATATTGCCGTTCTTTCACATCACGGCCTTTTTGATGACCAATGACCACTACTCCTCGCCCGTTAAGTGAAGCGATACCGGCTACAATAGCTGTATCATCACCAAAATTGCGATCACCGTGAAGCTCTATGAAATTGTCAAATATTTCTGCTATATAGTCCAGAGTATAGGGACGGTTAGGATGACGCGCCATCAGGGTTTTATCCCACGCAGAGAGATTAGAAAATATTTCTTTACTTAGTCCGTCGTACTCAGAGTAAAGCTCGTTAATTTTATTGGTGCGGTCAATACCTTCTTCTTCAGCAAGGCGCTCAACTTCTAAAATAGTTTCATATATTTCCTGCAAGGGCTTTTCAAACGGCAACCAACGACTGGATGAAATCATTATTTTGCCCTCCGTTTTGTGTTATTGCTGGTAAGATTAAAGAGCATCACGCTCAAAGTATCACGAAGTTCTCTCCTATTTACCACCATATCAATCATACCATGCTCAAGCTGAAACTCTGCTGTGTGAGTTCCGGGCGGAAGTTTTATACGTAAATTTTGCTCTATAACTCGAGGACCCGCAAAACCTATAAGCGCTCCGGGCTCTGCTATTATAATATCTCCCATAGAAGCGTAACTGGCAAAAACTCCGGCCGTTGTCGGGTCGGTAAGGATAGTTATATATACCTGTCCGGTTTTTCTCAGCTTTTCAACCGCAGCCGCGGTTTTTGCCATCTGCATAAGGGATATAATACCTTCCTGCATTCTCGCGCCGCCGCTCGCACAAACCAGTACAACAGGTTTGCCTTTGTCAGCTCCTCTTTCTAAAGCTCTTGTAACCTTTTCACCGACTATAGACCCCATACTGCCGCCCATAAAGGCAAAGCTCGCGACTCCTATAACCAAATCTTTTCCGTCAAGTTTGGCATCGCCGTAAGCAAAGCCTTCTTTTTGCTTAGTTTTTAGTCTGCTGGTTTCGAGTTTTTCTGTGTAATTTGGGAAATCAAGCGGATTATCGCCCTCTAAAGACGCGTCTAACTCCTCAAATGTTCCGTGATCTGTCAATAACTCAAGACGTTGATACAGACTAAGCGGAAAGTGATATCCGCAGTTCGGACAGATAAAATAGTCGTTTGTCAAATCTTTAGTATATAGTAATGTTTTACACTTAGGGCAGTTGCGCCACAGTCCGTCAGGAAATGACGGTATAATCTTTGACCGCTTTCCTTTCGGGTAATCTCTTATAAATGTATTATTGCTGTCTTGCATGAAATTGTCCTTGTAAAATTTTGCCGGTTAAATAAATTTTCACGAGAATAATCATTTTTTTCAAATTCTCACAAGGTAATGATACCAGTTTTGGCGAAATTTTGCAATAGCTTTGAGGTAAAAAGTATTATGACAATAGACAATTTACGTAAAAAAATAGATAATTTAGATATTGATATTACAAACTTATTAAAAGCTCGCGCGGAAGCTGCTGTTGAAATAGGGAGATTAAAAGGCGAGTCAGACAGCGCGGTCTTGGCCCCGCACCGAGAACATCAAGTACTGGATAATGTATTAAAAATACCGCATAGCCCTATACCTGATGAGGCGTTAACAGCTATTTACAGAGATATAATATCAGCATGCAGAAATTTGGAGAAAACGCCGCGTGTAGCGTATTTGGGACCGAAATATACTTTTTCACATCAAGTAGCTGTGTCACAATTTGGCGTAACAGCAGAATATGTCATGACAGAAAATATCTCAGCGGCGATAACTGAGCTTAAACATAACCGTGTTGACTTTGCCATACTGCCGGCAGAAAACTCTACTGAGGGCGTGGTGCGAGAAACTTTTGACGCGCTTTACAACTCAAATCAAAATATAATAGCTGAAGTTCTATATCCTATCCGTCATAGTTTATACAGCAAAGGTAAACTAACTGATATAACCCAAGTTGTATCACATCCGCAAGCGATGGCTCAGTCGAGAGAATGGTTAAGGAAAAACCTGCCGAATGTAGTTGAATTATCCTTAAACTCAACAGCTCAAGGAGCGGAACTTGCGAAAGATAATAATACTATCGCCGCTATTTGTACTGATTTAGCCGCTAAAGAGTGTGGTCTTGAACTTATAGCAGACCGAATCGAAAGTAATGAGAATAACTGTACGAGATTCTTTATTGTGGGAAGTATAGAATCTAAAATCAGCGGAAAAGATAAAACTTCTATGCTATTCACCGTTAAGCATAAAACAGGAGCGCTAAACGAAATCTTAAATATTTTTGCCAATCATGGTATTAATATAGCGATGATCGAATCGCGCCCTGATAAAAATATCAATTGGGAGTACATCTTCTATCTCGATATAGAGGGTCATAAAAATGATGAGAAAGTTAAACAGACATTAGCTGAAGTTGAAAAAAGCGTACAATTTTTACGTATATTCGGCAGTTATCCTATAGCTTAGTTTTTAAATTTAAGCTTACTCCCATATAAAAAAATCAAGCATTTACAACATCAGAAAAAAATGTTATAATTAAGTTATCTTTTATATGGTATAATAATAATATAGTTATGCCGCACAAAAGTAAATAAACAGCAATATTTGCAGCAATTGTTAAAAAAAATTACACCATTTTAGGACAAGAAATATTATAATGGTAGTAGAAGTAAGGAGAGCAAGAGCTTTTTTTAAATCAAAAAAGTAAGTCTCTCATACTTTACATTAAAGCTGAGGAGATAACACTGATGGAAGTATTACGCGTTTCTGCAAAATCAAACCCAAATTCTGTCGCAGGGGCTTTAGCCGGTGTCATAAGAGAAAATGGCACAGCAGAAGTACAAACAATTGGTGCAGGCGCTTTAAACCAAGCTATAAAAGCACTGGCTATAGCAAGAGGTTTCCTCGCGCCTTCCGGAATAGACCTGGTATGCAGGCCTTCATTTACAGACCTGAACGTTGAAGGAGCAGAACGAACCGCTATAAAATTAACTGTTGAACAGAGATAGAGGAGTGACACACGTCAATAATAGTGTAGCACACAATCTATAGTTCAATATCTTTTTAACCGCCGATGTTGTTTTAATAACGGCGGTTTACTAATCAATAAGTATTTTTTTGGACTTACCTTATTTTGAGAAAAAACCAAAGCTTAAAATCTATGAATGACGGCAACAGTGAACCCCAACCGGTTGTTGTCGCCGCCATAGAAAATTATCATAGTAATTTTGACACCTCGCTCGCTGAGATAGAAGGGTTGACCGAAACGGCGAACGGCATGGTGATGGCTGTCGTTACACAAAAACGAGACAGTGTTGATCCGCGTACATACTTTGGCAAGGGAAAAGTTGAAGAAATAAAGGAAATCATCGATAGAGTCAATGCTCAAGTCTTGATAGTTGACGGTGAAATATCACCGACTCATCAACGAAACCTTGAAAAAGACACAGGAGCGCAGGTTATTGACCGTACAGGTCTTATCCTTGATATCTTTGCGAGAAGAGCGCAAACCAGCGAAGGAAAACTTCAGGTTGAGTTAGCTCAGCTCGAATATTTATTGCCGCGTCTCACTAATATGTGGTCTCACCTTGAGAGAACGCGCGGCGGCATAGGATTAAGAGGACCCGGTGAAACACAGATAGAAACCGACCGACGTTTGGTCAGAAATAGAATTTCTCTGCTTCAAAAGCGAGTTGAAGAGATAAAGGAACGGCGTGAAGTACAACGCGGAAAACGATCTAAAAGTCAAATACCCATAGTAAGTATAGTGGGATACACCAATGCCGGAAAATCAACTCTTTTATCAACACTCAGCGGAGATAATCTCTTTGTTGAGGATAAACTTTTCGCAACGCTTGACCCGACAACCCGTGACGTAACATTTGAGGGCGGAACACGTTGTCTTATAAGTGATACTGTTGGGTTTATAAAAAAACTTCCTACACAGCTCGTCGCGGCGTTTCGCGCAACACTAGAAGAAGTTACGAGCGCCGATATACTTCTCCATGTCATAGACGCTACTAATACCGCCTGGAGCGAACAGATGACAACCGTTGAAGAAGTTTTAGCAGAGCTTAACGCCGCGTCTAAGCCGACAATAATAGCTTTTAACAAAGTTGACGATCTTGAAGAAGATGATTTCAATATGTTGAAAAATCAAACCGTCAGATACGAAAATGTAGTTTATATATCTGCTAAAGCCGGCTTTAATATGGATAAGCTTGAAGATACTATAGTTCGGCTTCTTAAAAAAAATTGGGATGATGTTGAGGTTATACTTCCTCATAGCGGCGGGAAAGTGATAACAGAGATTCATTTAAAAGGGAAAATTATTACCGAAGACTACCGTGAAGAAGGGGTTTACATCAAGGCTTCTGTACCAAAAGACCTTGCGAACAAACTTCAAAAATACAGGATAAACTTATGAACATCTTGATAAACGGATATTACGGATTTGATAATCTGGGCGATGAAGCTGTACTTTTAGCGCTTATCAATCAGATACGCGCGGCACGTCCTGACGCAGAAATAACTGTTATGAGCGCAAAACCTGAGATTACCGCAAAGAGGTATGGGGTTGATGCTATACACCGAAACGATAGAAATCTTTTAAATAGGGTTTTAGCAAAGGCTGACCTTTTTTTAAGCGGCGGCGGCAGTCTCATACAAGACGTTACTTCATGGCGTTCTCCGCTGTATTACCTTTATATCATCCATCTCGCGGAAGCCGCGAATGTAAAGACTGTTATAGCCTGTCAAGGGATAGGACCGATAAACAGAAATATCATCAGGTTTGTTACTAAACTCATTCTAAATAAAGTCTCTTATATTACTTTGCGCGATATGGACTCTAAAACCTATTTAAAGGAAATTATCGGCGTTACAGAACCTGTAACAGCAGTAGCCGGAGATCCTGCTCTAACCATAAAAACAGAGACTCATAAACGGATAGACGCGTGGTGGGAAGAAAATGTATCTCAAGACAAGCAGGTATTGGGATTAGCGCTCCGTCATACAAAATATAATTCTACCGACAGATACAACTCCATCTTGTGCGCCGCCAAAAATTGGGCAAAAGAAAACGACGGTAAACTGCTCTTTATACCTTTTATGGAAAAAGAAGATACTTCAATAGCAAAAGATATGACCGCAAAGCTAAATAATGAAGTTGACACCATCATTTTAGATATTAAAGAGATAACTCCGTCTGAGATGATTTACCTTATCTCAAAGTTAAAAAAACTTATCGCTATGAGGCTTCACGCAGCCATTTTTGCTGCTGTAGCAAAAACTCCTACTGTCGCTGTTTCGTACGATCCTAAAGTCGCGAGTTTTTGTTTTTCTGTTGATATGCCGAGTATTGATATAACAACTGTTGACGAAAATTTGTTGAGCGAAGAGTTAAAAAATGTAAAAGCCCCGAATGAAGAAAAAATTTCGAAGCTTAAACATAAAACTATAAATCTAATAACGAAAATGATTACCACCAGATTTTTACGGATCAAATAATAATTAATTTTCCTATACCATTTTGGACTCATATAAACGAAAAATCAAATAGCTAAAGCCATATCGCCTATACTATCGCCTGATGTTTTTAAGTATAGCGTCAACTCTAACTGATCAATCAAATCCTGAAGCTGATTTATGCCTTCTGCGGTTGACAAAAAATCCATCATATTGGATTCATTATAAGTCATAATATGTATAAAATTTTCAACTTTTATCGCTAAATCCTGTTTAGAATGAAAGTCCATTTCGTTCATAGAGCTGCGCATTTTATCGCTAAGCTCAACTAATTTGTCACTTAGCTCTTTAACTCTTATTTCAACGTCCCGTTTATCGTCAGATGTCTGTTTATTTCTTCGGCTCATAAGCTGAGTTTTTGTATCTGCTTCTTTCGTAGCAGAGCGAAGACCTAAGCCGCGCGAAAGGAACGACTTTATAAATAATTACTCTTTTTATAGTTTGATAATCATAAACACGCCTTGAAGCGTCTTCAATAAACAGTATCCCATCGTTGTCACTGTCTTCAACAGTTTCAACTATCCCTTTATCTGTCCAATAGCATAATTGTCGGCGTAAGATGTCGCAAAACTCAGCGGTTTTCCCTGTGGTGAGACGAAGACCGGAGAGAAGCTTGTTTTGATCGATAGGTGTTAAGGAAACTTTCTTTTTTTGTGTTGTATTCATGTTTGCTTGCAATTCTCCTTGCCAAGGCGTATTTTTTTAGTCGCTAATACCATGAGGCGAAAATTTTTGCGGCAAAGTCATAAAAATAATATTACTATATCTATACGGTTTCAGCGTATAAAAATTATATCAAAATAATGCTTGTTGTTGTGTCTGCTTTTTACAACATATAGCGATAATTGGTATATTCTCATCGCAAAAAAAACTAATACAGGGTTAATCTCTATAAAACAACACTATTTATAGTTTATTCTTGGCTTTATACTTAAACTTGACGGGCGCCTCAAGTATGAGACGCCCATCAAATTATTTAAAATATTTGCCAAAGTATTTTTACATAGCGCCAAAGGCAAGATTGCTTATAAAAGTGCTTCCTCCGCCATCACCGGAAAATATTCTGACTCTCGGTGAATTACCTGTGTCCGTTAAGTCTGTTGTCGCGTCAAAAGTAAAGTCGGTTAATTTTCCGCTAACCATATACTTGCCGTAACCAAACATAGCATTGCCGTCTTTATCAACAACAAACGATAACTTT
>JGI994J12354_10004048_pt1 | contig 13358 bp, 21 predicted proteins | sample IntmicLarv3ML3BL_FD_12354 | JGI IMG/M metagenome (IMG submission 12354)
ATTAACATCCCCGATGACCTGTTCTACACTCCCGGTGTGAGCGTGAGTGACACGCCCGTGGGCAAACCTAATCCGTATGAGACAGACTCCAGCAGGCGTGTGAAGGAAAAAGAGAAACGTTCAGCATATAAAGCGGAAATGAGGTCTCGTGCAAGCCGTCTCTTTTTGTTCTCTATCCTTCAAGGTCTCCTTGAGCGCAAGGACATTATTTCGATTCCTGAAAAGGTGTCTATCGTAAAGGGGTTCTACGAAAGAAGCCCGTATATTGTTTTCAGTGCGGCCGACAACTGGATTGCCGAGAACAAGTATGGTCCTTTTGGAGAGATTGTAGACCGCTGCAACCAGACCGTTTCGCCCGGAGACAGTATAATCACTGTGCAAGGGGTGCATCCCGAACGGGGATATAGAGGCAGCAGATGCAACGACAGAGGCATTGGTTACGCAAACAGGACGCATGACGTGAGCGCAATGGATGCGACCATCTATCCCGTCAATGAGGTTATTCGCCGAGAAAAAAGACGTGCAATTACTCACTCGACTCAAAAGCGAATTGACAATGGTGAGCATAGTTACTACACGGTTGTAGGTCTTGATGAGCCTCATGGAGAAGAACTTGTTGCAAAGAAATTCTCTCACGACGTTATTATTCTTAATGATGAGGAGTTCCAACCAAGCGACATATATATATCGCTTGAAAAGAACTATTCGCTCACAGGCGCTCGCGCTAACTTCATGGTTGAGAAGAATGAGTGTATCAACCTCACCTACATGTGTTCCACATGGCTTGATTACTTCATTCGTAACAAGGACATTGGTGACTTCCGGGTGGGTGGAACAAGAATCAGCTTCGCACATATGGTTAAGCACCTGAACATTATGCTTGAACATGTGAAAAAGAGAGAGGTCGAGGAACGGGCGTTAATCCTTTCGCACTTTCCGACTCTCGACAATCTGAACGAGTGGCCTACTTTGCTGAGTGAATGGAAGTTTGAGAAAAAGGTGAGGAAAATCACCGACTATCAGGCCAAACGGTTCGCCAAGTATCTGCTAAAAAAAGGAGGAACTTAAATGCCAATGCACAGCAAGGAAGAGGTTCTGAAGCGGCACGAGGAGTGCTTGAAGCTTGCAAGGGAAGCTGCAAGGGCTGTAGCAGCCCTCAGAGGGGTTTTGGACGAGTATTGCGAAATAATGCGCTGGGAGGAGACCGAGTTGTCTATGGGCGAATACGAGGCCGTGTCGAAGCTCTGTCGGACTTGCGAGGAACACGATGGCCTTGAGCTTCTGCGGCAGGCGGGGGATATGCTGGATGAGATGGTGCTATCTGATTGATTGGCTTGTACTGAAATTGAAGAGCAGTTAACATTTTGAGGAGGAGAGTTTGTGTTATAAAGAAGTGGAAAATGCTTCCATTTGGGTGAACAATGGTGTATAATCATTACATTGGGGGAATGGTAATGGGCGTTAAGAAACCTTTGCTTTTTCAGGGCGCGCGGAATGGTGCTTTGGAGTTTACTCAAAGAGATAAAGTTCAATATTCGGTGAAATACTCGACACTGAACAAAGGGGATAAATCGGAAAAAACATATTTTGTGACCCGATGGGATATTGAAAAAAATGAGCATATTAGCACTGTGGATGTGAGGCGATTTCAAACAGTAGAGGAGGCCAAGCGGTTCTGTCAACAGCTTTTCGATGGCACTGCCGATTTGGATGAACTAAAAGCTGAAATTGAGGTCTACAGCGATATGAGGCAAAAAGCTATGGCTGACCGCCACCAAAACGAAGCCGATGCCTTTGAAGCTAAATTAAAGGAACTGGGCATTTTGCCAGCAGACTTTGTGGTGTTAGGCAAGGTTTGGAACAACATGAGCAGTGACGCTCAAGGCATAGTTTATAGAAATGCGAAGAAATAGCAAAAGAGCTTCCTTTCGGGGAGGCTCTTTTTTCTTGACAAAATAGCCGTATAAGTGTATAATAGCCTTGTAATTAATTTATCTGATTTGGGAAATGCCCAACAGATAGATGTTAAGTCAAGGTAAATAGGAGCAGTGCGTTCACTTGAACGTGCTGCTTTTTTATTTATCTACAAAACAATATTGAAAGGGTGTACGGAGTAATGAACAGAAAAGATTTACTTATTCGCGCAATCGAAACATGGGGTAAGGAAGCACAACAACTAATGGCAATAGAGGAATGCTCGGAGTTAATCAAAGCACTTTGCAAGATTCCTCGTGGTGGACTCACTGTGGCCGTTATCGACGAGATTGCTGACGTTCAAATCATGCTTAACCAGCTCAAGCTCATTTACGGTGAAGCGGCAGTGGTCACGATTGAGAACGCCAAGCTCGAACGACTTGAAGGTCGTTTGGACAAGCAGGTCGCAAGGCGAGTGCAGCTCACGAGAGAGGACCTTCTCTTTGAGGACCACAACTCAATCTTTTATGATGGCGGCGGCGTGGTAAGTCTCTATCTCTACAGCACCGATGCGCTTTTCGCAAGAATTGGAATGCCAAGCTATGAGGAACAAGCTGCAAGCGACGAGTTCGACGAGGACCACGACGTAAACTTCTATGCCGTGTACAATGCAAACACTGATGCAGTGTTTATCGACTGCTCGGTGTATGGAGAAGAGTCTCCTATCGTCTCTTTATCGGATGATGAAAAGGTATTGCTTCGTGCGCTGATGCAGAAGCGGTGCATCAAGGAGACCGGCGAGAGCCTGCATTCTTTCGCAAAGGCTGATGAAGAGGACGAGGAGGGCATGTAGATTATGTCCTTTGTCGCGAACGAACGCCAGTACAAGTGGCTCAATGCCCTGTATTCCGGCATAATAACGCTCAAGAAAAATCCTGACGACGAGAAACTGCGTGTCGGGATGAGAAAGAAGTTCGAGGACTATGCCGAGATTCTTGACAAACTTGGCGTACCGTGGCATGTGCAGAACGCCGTTGCTGCGGCAGGTGAGGAACGAGGAAATTGGGAGCGGTACAACAGTATCGTTCTCTCAGAAGTATTTGGAAAGTGTCGGTCGGCACAGAACAACAATATTAAACATTGTTAAGGAAGAGGTGTTTTTATGATTGAGGTAACACAGAAGGAGTTTGATATTCTGGAAAAAGTTGTGGCCCACTATTGCGTGGACTGCCCCGGGGATGACTTGGAGGACAATTCAATATGTGAACGCTGCCATGTTTTTCGCATGATGGAAGCGTTGGCTGTAGAGCCACAAAACGATTAAAGGAAAAGGAGAATAGGAATGAGAGTAAATATATCTCAGTTTAAGGTTGGCTCGGTGTACAAGCTCGACATGGATGAAGGCTATGAGCAAAAGGTGGTTATTGACCGAGTAGAGCCGTTTGGTAATAGCGGGAACGGTAGAATCTGCTTCCTCACTCTTGATACATTTCGAGAGATTAGCTGTACTATGGACACCTTGGCGGCTGTCACAAGCGCCCGTGTGTCGTCTAAAATCAGAGAGCTTTTGAATCAACGGAAAAAGCTGGTTATCGACCATGATGTGGCTATGGCTGACCAGACTGCCGCTCGCAACAGGGTTCGCGCTGCTAAAGAGGGAATGTATACTATCGAAAACGCTTTGAGACAGGCAGACGCAACCTACAGCCCCGAAGTGTTTGCCGGTAAGGTCGCCAGCTACATTGACACTATGCGCGGAGGAACCGATAGCGGTCTCAATGGGCAGGTGGATGTGTGCTTCCCTTTGCGGGGAGGTTTCTTCCTGCATATCGAGACCTCCCTTCAATGTGCAAAGTGGATTCAGCCGGGCGATTTTTCGTTCGTGGGAAGGATGTACGACGGACAATACTACATCGGTGACGATGACGAGGCGCTGGCTTATGCGGCGAGCAAGCTTGCTGGAAAAGACAGCGTTGCTTGGGCCAAACGGCTTGCAAAGGCTTTCGGAGGTAAATTCCGATATTATGCCGCTTGTGGTGATAAAAACACACTCTATGCGGTAGCTTCGTGTCAAGTCGCGCTTCCGCACTTGGATGATGCCACGCTTGATAAAATCAAGGCGGTTGTTTGATGGACGGCTGGATAGAGTGCAGCAAAGAGCTGCCCGATGAGCTTGAGGCTGTTTTGGTCTACGGCATATCGGAAAACGACTTTAGGTTGGGTATGGAAGTTTGCTGGCGGTACGGCGGTATGTGGAGCGCAAGACACACATATGACATCACTCACTGGCGGCGCTTGCCGCAGCCCCCTGCGTGACCGCACACGAGCGTGTCGGCGGGATAGTGGCACACCAGCGCCACGGAAGTTAAAGCCGCAGGATGGTGACTTGTAGACGTTCTGGAAAAGAGAGGGAAGGGAATAAGGCTGATAGAGAGTTAGCTCGCTATCACAGCCCACCGCCCAAACCAAAGCTTCCCTTCGGGGAGGCTTTTCTTTTTTTATAAAAACTATTGACAATTACGCCATAAACGTGTATAATACCTTTACACCTACTTTCAATTTGTTGCAGCGAGCGGCATGTCCCTAACGGGATGTGTCGCTTTCTGTATTCTTGACAAAATAGTCGTAAATGTGTATAATGACCTTGTAATTAATTTATCTGATTTGGGAGTTACCCAGCGGATAGATGTTAAGTCAAGGTAAATAGGGGCAGTGCGTTCATCTGGACGTGCTGCTTTTTTATTTATCTACAAACAAATTGGAAGGAAGATGCCAGATGTTCAAAAGTATAATGAGGACTTATCGCCGTGTCAGGACAGACAGAGAACTTTACAAGATTCACTTGAAGGAATACCTGCAACACCTTGCACTGCTTCGGAAGGAGTTTCACGACATGCAACAAGCCTATTACAGCTACCGCGACAATGCGCTTGGTAAACTGCACAGGCAACTTGCAAGAAACGAGGGCATGTCTAATCAGCTAACATCAGACTTTTGGATGAACACTGCTGAGTTCGACCACATTTTGTCTGTGGAGCTTGCGACCATGTTAACTCATGCCGCAGCTACAACTCCCGCTACGGAAATCTACATGGCTCTGATGCGCTATTTGGACCGTGACGGTTATCTCTTGAGCGAGGCCACCCAAAGGGTGCTTGGCATTGATAGCTTCGACAGGGAGTTTGCAGAAGAGGATAATGCCGGTCGCCTTGAGACCTTAAAGGGACATGGTAAGGTGGAGCTTATGGAGCTTGTTCGCCTTGGTAGGCCAAGCTACGAACAGTGTGGCTGCTATGAGCTGCTTAACGGCGGTGAAGCACCTGACACCAACAGCGAAGAGTATGTTGCTTATTGTGACAAACGAGCAAAAGCTGTGGTTTCAGAAATGATTGAGCGTTTCTCATATGCAAAAGCTCTTACTTTCAATGGCTGTACCACTAAGAGGCTTTTGGACGCACTTAGCGTACTAAAGGCCATTGTGGATGCTGGGGGCAACTACAAGGCTCACCGTGGAGAATATGCGAGCTTAGTTGAGGCAAACAAACGCTATGCTGCCGACGAAATTCTCGGCAGGGAGGGCAGAATGTTCACTCCTGAAGAGCAGTTCGCCAAGGATATAGAGGTATCGCTGGTTAGCAACTTCGCTGAGGACATCGACAGCCTTGACTCCTTCAGCTATCACCATGTATGTGATTGGCTCACGTCTGCGCTCGCAGGCGCTCCCTTTTCACCTGCGAAGGGGTTCAGGTGCGATTCCACTGAGCTACTGGAGCAAACTCTGCGTGTGAAGGATTACCGTGCCGTGGTCGCCGATGTGGTCGCCGAGTTTGAACCCCTGACCGAAAAGGCAACCAAGATAGCTTCCCGCATGGAAGCCAAGTGCAAGAAAGAGGACGGACGAGATATGTTTGTTGCTTTTATGCGAAAAGAGCATAGCGTCTGTTCGCTCATCGGCCTCGAACCGTTCAAGACAACCGAGGAACTGTTTTCGAGAATGAAGGGAATTTCGGCGGCTATGATTTGCGAGTAAGAACAACTATTTGAAAAAGAAAGGGCGTTCGATTATGAAAGTGCCAATGGGAGAATTTAAGCAGCTTGATACAGTTACCACTAACGGTTATGAATGGAGCAATCTCATAGCTGTAACCGTCAGAGAAGTGCTTGAAGGAGATGACAAAATGTTCGATGAACCCTCCTACAATGTTCTGTATGTCAAGAAGAACTGGCTTGTAGAGTGGGTGAAGCGCAATACAGGTTATTCGTGCCTCGAAACCTTCTTCGACGAGTATAACTCTGAAGAGACTGAGAGCTTGGAGTATGAGGCCGATGAAGCGCAAGCACTTGCTTTTGTGTATAGCTACCGTTTCGATAGCTGGACACAAAAATATAAGCCGTTTTATCGCAGCGGAAAATCCCGGAAGGAGCTGTGCGACAAGGAGTATGGCGTAGATGCACACTCGTTCTTGAGCGCGTTTTGCACCGCACCAATGACTCTCGAAGATTGGGAGGGCGTTATCCGATTGGTGGTTTTTTCTCCGCAGGATAGCGTTACCTTGGAGGCCGACGGCTACCCTCGAAGCTTGGTGGACTGGAAAGATGTTGGCAAGGTGGACTACAAGGGAAACTTTGTTGCACACATTGACATTCTTTTCGCACTCAGCAGAAGATGTCCCGGTGATATGCCGGAGACAATGATTCGCTGGAACAACATGAAACGAGAGTCGGACATTGTTCATTCTCCCGTTCAGGAAGAGGCCGACGAGCTTTCGCCTGCACTCACGATACTTAGCGGCTTCGATGCTTACACCGTTGCCGATGCAATGGGGAATAAGACTGATGAGGACTCTGCCCGGGCTGCGTATGACGCTTTGCTCGAACAGGCGATAAAAGCGTCGCAGGATGCTTATTACGTCAAGATGGGTGAGGTGCTGAGAATCGCCCGTGAGATGGCGAACGACGACGAGGAGGAGATGTAGTGGATGCTTTGAAGGGTTTATTTGTTAAGAAAGCTGCTAAGGCTGCGGCGTTAATCTGCCGCCAAGGTTGTCTCGGCAACTTTGATTCATGCTCGCGGTGTACGGGTAAATCTCGTATCGGCATCATGGAGAGCTGCCCTTTAGAGGTGTATGGGGTTAAGCCGCAGACGGCTTCGCTCACAGGGCCGAGAGCCAGCGAAGAGGATTGCTTTTTCCTATGTCTGGCGTGTGAACATACAAAGGTTGTGGAGGACGATAGCGGTTTCTATATCGTTAACGACGACGAGATTTGCTTTGAGTATTGCGTGGACTGCCCTGTTGAAATGAGGTTGCAGGACATCGAAGAAAACTTTGCTGAGGCCCGTGCTTCTATGGACTAATTCCAATTAAGAGCCTTCCTTCGGGGAGGTTCTTTTTCTTTCTTGACAAAGTAGTCGTAAATGTGTATAATAGCCTTGTAGTTAATTTATCTGATTCGGGAGTTACCCAACAGATAGATGTTAAGTCAAGGTAAATAGGAGCAGTGCGTTCAAATTTGGATGCGCTGCTTTTTTATTTATCTACAAAACAATATTGAAAGGAAGTTAAAAAAATGAAACTGCATTACACTAAAGAACAAGAAATGGCATATGAGGCAATAAGAAAAGACTATTTCACTCTTGATATTGATGAAGTAGAAATCGACCCTGCCCGTTTGGTGAACAAAGGCAATGAAATCTATGCAGCACTCTTCGTTAAATTCAATGTACTCACGAAATTTGAAGATGTTCGCACTGGAGGAGACGGCGCTTTCAGCTTGTTTGCAATCTATAACAGGGAAGCGAAAACGGTAGAAGTTTATGCACACTGCACTGAAGCTGATTACCGTTTGTTTTGGAACAATTTTGAGACTTTTGCTGATTTGCCTTACGCTGAAGGTACAAGAGGTGTTGTACCTGCAAGGCTGACCGATGAACTGAACGTCTTGCTTGCGAGACAGATTGAAGGCGCTATTGCGTAGTACGAAAATAATAAAAAAGCGGTGCATTCATTTTGAACGCGCCGCTTTTTATTTATCTACAAACAATATTGAAAGGGTGTTCTAAATGAAAAACGCACTTGAAAAACAAGCTCTTAGAAGTATCATGTTCGATGGAAAACTCCCAACGATGACCGTTGCCGGCAACCGTGCTTTTCTGTTCAGCTTTTACACTAATCATTCCGTATGCGGCTATGTGTGTGGACTTGATGACGATTATCGGAGTGCTGTGAAAACTGCGCAAATTCGCAAGACAAAGGACGGAAAACGCTACTTCATGGCTGACAAAATCAAGTTTGATGCTGATGGTGTCGAGCCGGTACGCATTCCAAGGGAAGTAGTCGAACGGGAGCTGTCCGCAATCTTCGCATTGAGGGGAACCTTCGTGGAGATGAAGAATGATGGTCAAGATGTTGGCTGTTCAATCGAAAATCAGGATTTTTACATCGAAAACATGACAAAGTATTTGGACGAAAGCTCGAAGGCGAGTGAGATACAAAAGGATGTCGTTCTCGCTGACACTCGTAGTAAAGCTCAGGACGAAGGCTTCTGCATCGAATACTGTAACCTGATTGGCCTTAATTACCAAAACCATTTTTGGTATGGCGGTCATGTTGCCACCGTAAAAAGAGGCGGCATCACTCTCTATATCAAAGCCGTAGGCGACATCAATGTGTGTTTGGTTGACAAAGACAACAACGAGATTGCCTGCTGCAAGGACGAAAACAACGCAGGAGAGTTCTATAATATCATGAAGAGTCATTTTGACGATGAGGGTCTTGTCGCCCTGCTTTGTGGTAGTGTAGACAGCAAAGGCCGCTCGCTTGTAGAAGGTAGCGGGAATTGGTTTGAATGGGAAGCGTTTGATGAAATCAAACAGGAGTATGTCGGGCCGGATGCTTCGGACAATGTGTTCGACTCTGACCGGCTTCTTGAGTGCTTGTCGCCAGAGTCTTTGTCTGCCGTATTCGAGACCATTGAGGAGTGTGATGAGTAGGGTGGTTAGAACGTGCTGCTTTTTATTTATCTACAAACAATATTGAAAGGAAGATTTTTATGTCGCACAAAATCGAAAATATTGCTATACTTATCAAGGCTATGCAGAACATGTGCAAAGAGGGCTACAGACGCTATATTCAAAAAGGTCATTATGAGGTGTAAATGATGACTATTGAAGAAATCTTGGCAAACGACAGCACATTCCGTTATCAATTGCTTTCCCGAATGCAGAGCGATTGCGAATACTTTTTTGGGTATGGCAACCGTAACGAAAGTCAGCTTTGGGCAGGTGGTTTCGGTAAACAGGTTTCACACATGAAAGCTATTTGGAATAGTTTCGCAGACGACCAGAAGCCTGAGTGGTTAAGCTACGAAAAGATTATGGGATATGAGTGGTTGTTCTACGATGAGGTTATAGAGTATGCGATGCAAACGCAGGGTCACTACGAATAAAGAAAGCAGGTGTACTATGAATAAGGAAAGACGAAAAAGGCTCGATATGCTGGCTGACCAGATTGAAAGTATTAAGGATGAATTGGAAGAACTGCATGGGGATGAAGAGGAATATCGGGATAATATGCCTGAGAACCTTCGCAACTCCGAACGCTATGAGACTTCTGATGAAGCGGTCACTGCAATGCAGGAGGCTCTTGACCAGTTGGACGAAGCCCTTGATAATGTCAGGGCTGCGAGTGGCGAGTAAAAAACAAAAGCACTCTTGCTTCGGTAAGGGTGCTTTTTGTGCTATAATTTAGAAAAAAAAGAAAGGTACTTTTTTCGTGTTCTATTCCGGCGTGGATGAGTATATCGAGGTGCGAACGCCTAATTAACAGTACAAAAGAGCTTCCTTTCGGGGAGGCTCCTTTTTTCTTGACAAAGTAGTCGTAAATGTGTATAATAACCCTGTAATTAATTTATCTGTTTTTGGGAAATGCCCAGCGGATAGATGTTAAGTCAAGGTAAATAGGGGCAGTGCGTTCTTTTGAATGCGCTGCTTTTTTATTTGCCTACAAAACAATATTGAAAGGGTGGCTTTAATGAAAAATCTTAACTACTACGCAAACAGAGGAACAGAAACTGTTGAGTTCGACATCGAAAGAGACAAGTCCTACCCCTATCCCATTACCCGATGTGTCGTGGACGTTGACATCTTGGTTTGTGGGAATGGAATTTGCACCTGCGCTGACGGTGGCTTCTATCGGATGAACGATGCAGAGCAGACAGCGGCTTTGTTGTTCGTGGAGCTGAAGCGTCGGGCAAGAGCAGGGAAGGGCGTTAAAACCTTCGAGAAGCTTAAAGCGAGCGGTGTTAACTCGTTCCTTGACTTCATTGACCCGCAAGACTTAGTGGACACAGAGTTCGTGGACTACTTCAGAAATCAGATGCCGCCGGTAACTGATAAAGCGAGGCTTGTGCAGCTTGGAGATGCTTACTCTCACGAGGATGCAAACGGTGTCGAACACCCTACATATCCTACGTTCAGTAGGGTGAATGAGACCACTTGGATGTATAACGGTATCTGCTTTATGGAGTCTACTGAGAACCAAGTGTATTGTGCAAATACCGTAAGAGCAGCCTTGAAAAAACTTGGCTGCAATATTTGAGGAGGAAATCTCATGGATTTTACTGGCGGTCTTGATGACGTTTTGAGAAGGTATTCGACAAGGAGACGGGATGTTGCACTTTTGGTTGAGCCACGCCCCGATTGGGAGGAAGGCTGCGCTGTCAACGTACTCGGTGACGGCGGCGAGGTTCTTCACTCGCTGAACTGTGGATTCACTAAAACCGAGATTCGCTGCATGGCTACTGCGCATGGCATCCTTACTGCGTTTTCCGGCGCTATAGGTGTATGTCTTAATGGTCGTTTCAAGCGTGGTGACAGTATTTTGTACGCTGTAGAGCAAGATGGTAAGATGACAGCGGAAAAATTCGCTGTAGCGAGAGTTGCTGCTGTTACTGACGGCGGCGCTGCTCTTGTGATTGAATCTGCAAAGAGTGGTCAAAAACGCCCTGAAGGGAGCTGTGGTTATACAGCAGACCTGCTTGAACCCTCGGTAAAACTACTGGGGGCGAATACCTTTGTGCGGCTCAACTACACAGGGGTAAGAATTGGGAAGGAAATCAATTCTCTTGAAACAGCGCGACAGGCGTTTCTTGGTGCGCTTATCCAGTATAGGGGCTGCTATCGGGGTGGTAACTATGATACCATCTTCGGCTTTAGCTCTGATGGGTACAGCAAGCACGAGATTGATGGCAAAGCCCCGATAGTCGCTCATTTCATAGAGCAAGGCTTTCTCGAAGAGTGGGCTAAGCGAGTAGGTTGCAGTGGCAGGGCAGATTTTCTTCGTGAATACACCTGCGAAATGCTTCCCCATCTCTCGCTTGTAAAGGATGCAGCCCGTGCGAACGCTTTAGGGGCGACGTACAGGCCGTACAAGAGCGACCCGCTGGAGCGTGTGGTCATATTCGGCGACTTCCTTGAACTGCTGTCTCAGGTAATGGGAGACGGTTCTGAGAGAAGGTATGTCTGCGTCGAGTTTGACAATGGCGACTCTGAGGTCTATCTTGCGAGCGAAACACCTTCACTTGAGGAGGCGAATGAGTTTCTTTTTGCAAATGGCTTTTTTGAGGATTCCGAGTGGGAAAGTGCTATTAGCATATGTGAAATACCATACGAGATGGCGGCTGACCTGTTTGAGCTTGAAAACCCGGATAACCCGGTTCTTGCAATTAATTAACAAAGGAGAAAAAAAGAAAATGAAAAAGATTCATATTATGAGTGCTTATGAAAAGATTGGCGAAATTGAGAACTTGCTTGATGATGCGTGTGACCTCTTCGCACTGATTCCCGATGAAATTAAGGAGCAGATTTTTGAGGCTCACACCGAGAAGGAGAGTCTTGCACACTGTCTCAGATGGGGAAGTCAGGCTGCCACAGAAATCCGAAAGGATTGGCATGTTGTGGTTTCCGTCATTGAGGTCGATGAGGAGGATGTAAAATGAGTTTAAACGGGATTTCCTATGCCTGCGCAGAATGCGGAAGTGCAGATGTAACCACTGAGTGTGCTGATTGCGGCGCTTGCTTGTGTGCTGATTGTATCGACGACCACGCTTGTGAGGACGAGGGCGAGGACGACTAATTCGTCCTGCAAAAAAGCTCCCCTTCGGGGGAGCTTTTCTTTTCTGCTTCGGATTACAGCATTTCCTTAACAGGGCGTGTCGCTTTCCGTTTGCTTGACAAAATAGTCGTAAATGTGTATAATATCCTTGTAATTAATTTATCCTGTTTCGGGGAATACCTGAACGGATGGATGTTAAGTCAAGGTAAATAGGGGCAGTGCGTTCATTTTGAGCGTACTGCTTTTTTATTTACCTACAAACAATATTGAAAGGGTGGTTTTGAAATGGAATTAATTAAAGAGATGGTCAGCACTTCGCCCAACGTCACTGAGGTAAGGAAAGCAATGGCCGAGTTAAGAGAGGCAGGTTTCTATACAAACATCATGCAGTACATTGATGACGAACATCAGAATCATGCGTGGTACAACGGATGCGTGGCCGAGGTGTTCTGTGAAGGGTATGTTTGCGAAGTATCTGCTGTAGGACGGGTTGCAATGAGTGTTCAGGAGTCTGGGAAAGTGATTGCAAAGACCGACACAACCAATCTAAGTGCCGATGTCCTTAGCGACCTTGGAATGTACATTCCTGATGACGTCGTTATGTGTTCAGTTTTGTGCGGTGAAAACCCCGGCGAGAATGAGGGTTTGAGCGTTGTTGTGTACGAACATAACCGCTTTGAATGGCGCTTGTTCGACATAGGGACACGACAGGAATTTAGATATTCCGACGACACAATGCACGAGTTCGACACCGTTCGCCTTTGCGATTGCCTTGAGCCTAATCTGCTTGAGGACTTGGTGTTTGGGCTTGTAAAAGAAGTTTAATCAAATTTAAACAATTATTGAAAGGGTGTTGTTGATGACAAGGTTTGAAACAAAGAAGTGTGTGGCATGTTCGTTCGTGGAGATAGTGAATCTACAAGAACTCGTTTCTGCGGCAATTAATGTTATGCAGTACAATGCTACTCTCAAGATGGCTATTGCTGCGAACGAGAAAGCTGCAAAGAACTATTTTGAGGGTTACAGGGAGATTCCCAACGCAGTTCACCGAAACTACACAGAGGCAGACAACAGGCTCACAGCTATATGCCGTGTTTGTGGCTTCGACATTCAAAAGGTCATATCTATGGCTCGCATGGATGAGAGCTACATGAAGCGGCACGATTACGCAAAGTCTCTGGATTTTACATCTGCTGAGGCAAAGCGCCGTTGGCTCGACTACATTCTCATCAACGATGGGAAGAGCGCCGAGCTAAGCCACATGGAAGATACTCACAGGCTCATAATCGGCTGGGTCGCACAAAAAAAGAACTAAAGCCGGATAATCGGCTG
>JGI994J12354_10004049_pt1 | contig 13356 bp, 11 predicted proteins | sample IntmicLarv3ML3BL_FD_12354 | JGI IMG/M metagenome (IMG submission 12354)
TCAACAGCAGATAATTAAGAATTATCTTGCAACGAATAGCGGCGAGGATTATGATGACGTCTATTATGCAAACTATTAAAAGATTAATATCTATAGTCAAACCATATATTATATCTCTCCGACTTTCGCTTAGAAAGATATTTATATCTATTTATTCGAGCTTTACAAGTTTTGTTCTAGGTATCCTCAATAGCTTCTATACCGTTAAACCTATCTGGATTACTATTTTCTTAATTGCCTTGTTTGTGATAGGTCGGATTCTTTTGAATGATAATTATGTGAAATATAGCCTGGGACATCAGATAATCCTTAGTCTTATAGCTATAATCCAAATTTATATGATCCGATTCTTATGGAAGCAGTCAGAGATGTTCATAAAAGAGGTTGCTGGTGTAAGTAAGGACTTAGGATATCCAATTAAAAAATTACAACTAAGACAAAAGTCAATTTTGAGTATTGTTTTACCTATATTCCCATGTATTCGATTCGCTCAAAAGCAATTGGCGATGAGCTATGTACCTAATCATATAGGTGGATATTTTGCTTCTGTGTTTGCTTCAATTGTACTATATTTGGGTATAATTTCCTATTATCAACTCATAATGACTATAATAGCTTTTTACGAAATATCCAAAATTGAAAAAAAGAGCATTCCTTTTGATTATCCAAGAGATATTAATAAGTCACCTGAGTGGCTAAATTTGCTTGTTGAGTTGTTTGTAAAATCAAAATACACTTTTTTTACTGTTGGAATGTTATACACTTTTGAATACTTAATGCTGATGCCGGAAAACGTAGTTTTAATATCTGATAATCAGATAATTATAAATGCAAATAATCCTACGGGATTCTTGTTAGGGTGGTTGGTTATTTTTGTGTTTATTGTAATAGCCACACCTATGATTACAATGGCATTCGGTCACTACGTTAAGAAAATCGCTAAAATGTTTACGAACAAAGCCATTGACGAAATATCAACTCTATTTAGTGCAAGTAAATCTACCGAAATAGCCCATACACTTTCATTTATACAGGTATTTACAATTGCATCTGATTTCAAAAGATATTTACCAAAGCAAAAAAATATTTATCCGGCAATAACGACGGGAGTTTCCTTTGCACTTAACTTGTTGAAATTATATGAGTCGGTACTTTTGAAACTACTCGAATCATTTAACGCCATCATTTAAAATTGTTAAGTAATGTGTTTTTAATGAGCCTACATACTCTTTAAATTGATAAATATAGTTGTTTTTTACGTTACTCTCTGAAAGTTTATCTATGAGGTCATATATTGAACTAAATATGAGGTCTAAATCAGCCTCTATAATCTTGTTTATTGAATGTTTATTAAACATATCTATTAATATATCTATTAATATATCTATATCTGGTTTTCCATCAAGAATTTCGATTAGCTTTTGTTTTTCTAATTTGTTTGTATTTTCATATAAATATGGGAGGACAATGCTCTTTCTTGATTTCATAATGTCTGAGTTTAAGTTGCCTTTATATTTTATAATATAGCTAGGGTTGCAAAAAGGTTCTAAATCATTCATAACTTGGAATATATATCCGCATTTTTTACCAATGCTTGTTATCAAATCTTCGGCTGGACCATTTTTGTTAGTAGTGAGTTGGTATCCTAAGAGCAGACTATTCTTAATTAAAGAAACTGTTTCTAAGTTTATAATTTTTTTAATATGCTCTAAGTCTCCATATTGTTCTCTGCTTATTGTTAGTTCGAGTAAGGCACCCTTACACATCTCGTATATAGTAGAACTTACAATACCGATTGCTTCTTTGTATAAATCACTGTTATTATTATCAAGAATTTTACTAGGAAGATCAGTTGCTTTTGCAAGCATGCTTACTGCAAAAAAAACAGCTTCATAGGAACTATATTCTATGTGTAGGCACTGTTCCCCACGACGCTTATTGTCATCATCAATAATATCATCCATTATAACCGATGCTTTATGAATTGCCTCGATACTAACTGCTAAATGCGCAAGATTTGATAAAGGAATTTCTCCTACACCATCATACCCTAAAATATAGCCCCATAATACAAGAACTGGCCGAGTTCTGTTTCCAATGAATAATTGTTTAGATGAAGAATACTTTAAGTCAATACTGTTAAGAAACTCATTCCAGTGTATGTCAAAGTTTAGCAAAAATGATTTTGTAATTTCATCAATATTCATTTGCGTATTATGCATATGCGGACCCCCTTTTTCACACCTGATAATTCTTAATTATCTGCTGTTGATTTTTCTTGAATTATAGCATAAATTGGCATGTTCAAGCAACAACTCATTTAAGTTATTATTTTATATAAAGCCTCGGATTCACAGCATTACCATTAACTTTGATTGTTAAATGCAAATGATTTCCCGTAGAGCGTCCTGTTGTTCCAACTTCAGCTATAGTTTGCCCAATAGATATCTGTTCTTCATAAGACACTAACAACTTATTGCAATGGCCATAGAGCGCAGTTGTTCCGTCGCCATGGTCAATAACTAAATGGTTACCAAAACCGCTATTAGAATGAATAGCAGTAATAACCCTTCCAGCCCTAACTGCGTTTATGGGGGTACCTTGAGCATAACCGATATCTAATCCATCATGATAAGCGCTTTCCTTGCCGGTAATGGGATCTGTTCGTGTGCCGAATTCTGAAGTAACGTTTTTACGCCAATCTTTTCCAACAAATGGCGAGCCCCATCCTTCAGCACCGCCAAAACCTTCATAGGCATAGTATCTAAGGACATGAGCTACATACCTTGTATCGCCATAGTTTGTCCAACCTAGCTTTGCTTTCATTTCATTTGAAAATAGAATTGCGTTGGTTTCAGTATATCCACCGTGGTTATTTAAGGTCCAAGTTATATATCCTGATCCAAAGTTATACCCTTGTAAAGCCAAACTGAGATTTGACTTATCACTGGGGGAGGTGCAGCCGGCCATTTTAAGACAATCAGCAAAATAATGGATTCCGGCGTCAATTGAATATTCCGGATCAGGTATTCCGTTAGGCTTTTTAGGGTAATCCAAGTTGTACATACATACAGACGATTGCATTACATCTGGAACTCTACCGCCTGACTCCTGCATCATAATTGCTTTTATCACCTCCACAAATTGCGGAATGCCGTATTTTTCAGCATATAGCCTGATAAGGCTTTCGTAAGCCAATACCGCGTCGGATACTTTTGCATAACCGCCTGCAAAGTTAGTTCCATATAAAAATAACATAAGGTTTTGTGCATACTCATTAGCTGTTTGCCGCATAATTTCGTCCAAATAAAAAATGTTGGCAGCGAAGTAATCATCACCAACATATTGGATAGTGTATGTATATTTAGTTATCTGGATTTTTTCTTCAGTAGTTTGGCCTTCATTGATAATTTTCTCCTCGGCTGATTCAGAAACAGTGTAAGTGTATAAATTACCTATGGCTTTAGCAAGAGTTTCCCTTAAGTCAGTAAGGCTAATTTCTTTGAAATCGCCTTTGTATACACAATACTGGGATATTATAAGCAGTGCATCCAGATAGTTTGCTGCATCATATGCAGGGATTATTTCACCAATAGCATTTTCCGGAAGACTTGCGATTAAAGACTTTATTTCAACTTCAACAGATTGATGATCTGTTTGCAAAGTATTTTGGATTATAACTTTTGCATCTTCAATATTTGAGATAACAACTGAATTATTATTGAAGGCAGCAGCAGAATCTGCACTATTGAAGCCGTTGAATATCACGGAAGGCAGCATCATTAGAAACATGATAGGAATAAGCAAGACAGCTGTGATGAAAATAGCAACTTTTTTTATACTCTCTCTGTTTTCCCAAGCTATAATGGCGGCTGCAACATATGGATTTGCCGAAGCTGCACCTTTAGACATGCCGGAAATTACTTTTCCGGATTTCATGGCGCCATAAATATCATTCGCAAGTTTAACTGAATGACGAAATCCAATATCATCATTATTATCGTTATTTATATCAACACCTCCTGTCGCAAGAAATTTATAATAAAAAAGACTACCAAGCAAACATATATTCAAAATTTCGTTTGTCAGTTCGCTAATTATTCGCTACATTTGTCAATGCTAGAAATACAGGCAAAAAGCCAAGAAATATATATTGTGAAACTAAGTTTTATAAACAATATTTCTGTTCGCTAGATAAAATAGTTAATATGGTCGATACATTCTTTGAAGGATAAACCCATAAAAGTTCGTACTGTATATGCACTCACACTGTGTGCGTAATGGAGTTGTTTTCACTAAAACTATATTGCCAGATTTTAATAAGAAAGAATATCGCGGGTGAAACCAGATGATTTACATATGTGAAAAATGTTATTTTGGATTTGATCGGATTGGTGAAATAGATATCTGCCCAAATTGCGATAAACCATCTATTCGAGAGGCAAATTATATCGAAAAAATAGCCTTTCAAAAAGGGCTGAAAGACTTTGAACACAATGCTAATGCCAATCCTCATTAAAACAACAAAAACGCCTCTAGCAAAAGGCGTTTTTTATATACTTACTTAATTATATTAATTAGTTTATGTACATTTGTGAATGGTACTACATTGACATCAATGAGTAGGGAATCGTCTGAGTTTTCTGTCAGATTTTTTTGTTGTAGTTGAAAATTACTTAGCTGTATGCTATTTCTAGAAGCAACGTCTATCTTATCTTTTACGGAAGAAAAGATAGACGTATTTTTATCATAATCCTTTATATGCTTTAATAGGGATTTCAGTATTTCATCGTATCCTCTAAATTGCTTTGTTGTATATTCAAAATGCAAAAGAAACCATAATTCAAAACAAGGATTGGAAAAAATCATGTTAATATTGTTTCTATCAGCCGCTATCTTTGCTTCAGCAAGCTGGCTTGCCTTAACAACAGCCGCACCGGGTGTATTGGTATCGACATCCGCATCGCATACACACCAAAAAGTATCGCCATCTTCTACGGATAAGTCATTCTCATCAATAAAGCGGATAGCCTCATTAACAATATGCTTATAATCTGTTTTCCTTTGTTTTCGTCCTTCAGAGCTTAGCAGAATCTGAATGTTTTTATTTCGGTCTTTAAAGTGATTAAAATAAATAGGCTCAGTTTTGCTTCCTTCAGAAACTATTAATACAACAGGTTTAAGCTTGCGTTTTTTTGCGCCTCTACGAGTTTCTTTAGTATTTTTCCCCACTAATTGACACCCCCGATAAAGGGTATTGCGCCATATTTCCCCATCAAATAGCCTTTTTCTATCTTTGCATCTTTCCTTACGCCAAAATCATCAAGAGAATATAAATCGGTTGCACCGGTTTCAATACTTTTCTCGGTAAAATATACTTGGTCACGTCTAAAGAGCGTTAAATCCAGTAAGTTTGTATCGTGGGTGGTGAAAATCAACTGAGCATTCATAGGATTGGTTTCCTCACTATGAAATTGTTCAATAATAAATCTTGATAATAATGAATGAAATTTATTTTCCAATTCATCTACTATTACGTTTTTATATGACAAATATAACGCTCCAATTATATAAGCGGAATATAAAATAAACTTCTTAGTTCCATCAGACTCATTTACATAGCTAAAATTATGTTGGCGCAAACCTCCATCTTCATCAGTAAGACTATGGACTGTTTTTATTCGTTCAAATAAATCCTGGGTCTTATTAAGATCAGGGTTATCGAGAATCTCTATCTCTGAAATACCTACATCAATTGTATTCACCCATTTATTTAAAATCTCTAATGCTCTAATTTCTCCATCTTCTGAAGAAGATTTGTTAATTTTATTTAGCATTTCTTTTGAAAATGAATCGGTTAGTAAAAACAGTCTTCTTAAAAAACCAAATGGTTTTGTTGCTTTTTCATAACTCCAGTTAGCTGCAGTTGATATATATAATTTGTTACAAGCATTGCGTTTTGATATTTTATCCTGTTCGTTCTTATCTACAGTAAATGAATATTCGCTTACATCTTCTCTTTCAAAAATAGTAGCTTTAGCTCCTTTTGGATAATAATACAAATATTCTTCTATAACATCCAACTCGGTACACGAAAACCCATAAATATATTTGACACCACTTGTATAAAATATGACCTGGAACTTACTCTCCATGCCTTGAAACTCTTTATTCAAAAGAAAGGGTATAGAACCAGTTGGGTCTCCTATCTGTCTAATGTGGGATTCATTGACAAACGTGGATACAAAGTCTATAGCTTTCAATAAATTGCTCTTGCCGCTTGCGTTAGCACCATAAATTACAGCAGATTTAAGAACTCTGGTTCCATCAGGTAAAGTAACCACATTATAATCTTCGTGTTCATTATCGCTACTGGCAAGCATACTAAATACAACTTTTTCTTTAAAGGACAAGAAATTTTCTACGCTAAACTCAACTAACATGCTCTGCATGTAACCACCTCTAAACTCAATATATTTATATTATACACCTATTTTTGCACAAAATACACAAAAACGCAAAACAAATCTTTGTTTTCCCGTTTTAGATTCTATCCTTTCTCTTGGGAACAGGTGGCAATTGCTTAACGATTTTTTCTTCATATCCAATTTTCCCATTTTCGCCTTGCGTTGGGGATTTATCCACAATATCCACAGCATACTGTTTGTACCATTTTGAGCCGTCAATCATGCTCACAACATCATGCTTTCCGGAAGGCTCCATATATTTTTCTGCATGGTACATGCCGAACTTAATGCCATCAGGATTATCGCTTGTAATTTCCTTTCCGGTTATTCTGCCACCGCCAATTTCAACATCTCTGAACTCAGGTGTTTGAATATTATTCAGAGGCCCTTGTTGCGATAGAGAAGTATTATCAGCAAAAGGAGAATTGCCAATTGATATACTTGGATTACCTCCATAAGCCATATTATTTTCAGCCGTCGTAGGTCCGGCAGATAGGGACTCATTTTTTGACATTGAAGTTGAGGCAGATTGAGTTATCTTGTTTACAGATTCGGAAGTAGCTGAGGCGCTATTTTTGGATTTTGCCTCTGATGAAATATGTGTTGTTCCTGATAAGCTCGTATTGGAAAGGTGGGTAGAACTTGCAGAACCAATCTCTTGTTTACTTGGGATACTGTTACCGGAAACTACTTGAGTATTAGCAGTATTGGAATCAACTGCATTATCTGATGGGGGCACTTGAACATCAGTAAATGGAGCTGATCCTATCTGTAAGCCCATATTCAAAGAGCTATTTTCTGGTGAATCTGAACTTGAAGATATAAGCGATTGTTCTGATGGGCTCTCCAAGTAGTCGGGCAATGAATCTGGTATGCTATCAACAAATGGCGATTCGCCAATTGTTGGCGCTTCTATATCCGTTGATGTAGAGGTGCTAAATGAGTCAACCATATCATTTCCAGCCACTTCAGTTGAAAAGTTTGATTGTCCAACTTCGCTTAATCCGGAAGAGCTACTTTCAATGCTTGAGTTGCTTGTGTGTGATGCAGTGGAACTACTGTTCAGGCTTGAACCGTCTCCATGTCCCATATATGCAGACAACGCGGCAGAGGCACGTTCTCCGCTAATACTGCCGCTTCCATTGATTTCTCCTTGTGCAATGCTGCTGATAATATCCTTTGAAAAATCAGAGCCCTCAGCTAGTGATTTGTCAAACATGGATTCGCCAAATGAGCTGTCTATTTTCCCGGTAATGCTATCAGCAGCATTAGAAGAAATTTTTCTCCCGATAACTCCGGCTAAGCCTCCGGATAGAGGTGAAGTTGAGCCGGAAATGGTACTGCTCGTTGAACCACTATTTGAGTGTCCATGCCCACCGCCGCTTATTGTCTTTAGTCCCCGCATGGCAACCATTGCAGCTCCCAGTATTGAGCCACCTCCGGAATTACCCACATTTATACCCAAAGCTCCAATGATAGATTCCATCTTTGTTGATAGCTTCAAAAACCCAAGAGCACATAGAAACCATATGAGAACATTGCCAATAGTCTGCTCTTTGCCAATTGAATTAGCAATAGCCTCAACTTCATCTGTAGTCATTATTGATGCCAGTACAATTTGAGGAGATAAATAATTTATGGTTAGAATTATTGATATCAGAATCAAGAATTTCTTCTTTGATAATTGATCATTCCTTTCTAAAGCGATAGTGGGCTGGCTATAAATGCGCCAAACATACTGACAAATAGCTTTAAGCACCAAGCATTCAAAACTAGCAGCAAAAGCTGTGCCCCAAACATCCGGCACCATGATTTGAATATGGGCGAAGTGGTTTGTGATGCCCCCATTGAAAAAGCAAGTGGAGCAGTAAATACCAGTATTCCTAATTTTATGTATCGCTCAGCGGATTCGATAAGCAGCTTTACAAAGTTCCAAGCCAAAACCAACACAAGAATCAATGCAATGAGCAAAACAGATCCGTTAGCGCAGACCCCCAGTATTACAAGCATTACCGAGTAGAAATCAGCAAATACAATAGGCGGCAAGCTCGAATCCAATATCCATTGGTAAGGAGTGCCACCCAGTTCTAAAGCAATATTTACAATATCTCTTGAGTAGAAGGTTAGAAAGATAAATAAAACGGAGCGCATTGTCAGTTTAAGGGGATCTTCAGCTTCAATCCCTATGCCTAATCCAAAGTTTCTAAATAACTGCCATACCCAATTAAGAAGAATAATGCCAATAGCCAGTGCCAGAAACATATTGTACATGGTTTCGGCCGCAGGGAAATATCTTATAAACACTTTCATATCGCAACCTAATGCACCTAACACAGAAGATGTAATTAAATCAAGGCCATTCATGACCTGCTCAGCTATCCAAGCAACAATGCCATCTAAAATACCCATTTAATTGCCTCCTAAGGTGTTGTAGTATTCTGCCATTGCCCGCCGGCAAAATATGGAGTTATAAAAGCTATAATAAAGCCTAAAGTATTGAGAATAACCCATGTTGCAATTATTCTTTTTATCCAAGCACGGGATTCATCAACGGTTTTGCCATTTTTTGAAAAGTTCATCAGCAGTAGAGCTATTGCGACTGTTACCACAGCAGCGATAGTTGATATACCAAGTATTTCATTGTATATATCACCCATGAATTCGGCAGCTAACTCCCAGATTTTATTGTTTTTTGTAGTTGTGCTTGGGTTGTTTGCGTAAGTAGGAACAGATGATAATAAGAAAACATATCCACTTACTATAGGTGTATATATTGCATCTCTGACGTTATTTAGTTTGTTTTTTAGTGATTTCATGGTGTTGCATCCTCCTTTGAAAATAAAAAAGAGCATGATGATTTATCAGCTCTTCAATAAAAACTATGTTTAATGTTAAGTTCTTTTAGACAAGAACTTTTATATCGTTACTTTATGCAATATTAAGCACTTCATCCGCTATACTGACAATATCAGAGTTGTGTGTGATAATGATTATAATTTTGTTCTGCTTTTCATCTTCTAATATCCTGTACAAGTTATAAATACTGTTTTGGTCTAATGCGGAGGTAGGTTCATCAAGTATTACAAGTTCAGCGTTTTTATTAAGTGCGCTTATTATTGCTATTTTTTGTTTTTCGCCACCAGAAATATTTGAAGAATCGTTTGTTAAGGAGAAGTCAATGTCATCTTGTAATGTGTGCAGAAAACTGCTGAAATTCAGACGCTCAGATAAATAATAGAAAAAATCTTCATTTACAATATTTAGGTTCTCTCTTATAGAGCCATAGTATAAATCTGGCTCCTGTAATACTACTGCACATTTTTCCTTTCTAAAATGACTCATGTTTATATCAGAAATACAAATATCATTAATGCTTATGACACCATCAAACCCATGGACAAGGCCAATCAGCAATGAGTATAAGGTGCTTTTTCCTGCTCCATTTTGTCCAGAAAGAACATATAACTTACCTTTAGACAGAGAAAAATTAATATCATTTATGATTTTTTTTGTACTATTGTAGGCAAAATGCAGATTTTTAATATCTATTTTTTCAACTGTGTCAATAATCATTTTTCCTTCTTGCTCAACTTCTGAGGTTAGTATTTTTTGCAGCCGGTTGTATGCAACTAGAGCGTTTTGATATGAGCTGCCATAGCTTAATGTATATGAGATATTGGAAATCAAAATTGATGAATATGTGTTTATCATAGTAAAGGTTCCGAGGGTCATGTTGTTTCTAAGGATTTCTCTTGCAGAGTAACTAAATATTACTATGTTAATAAGAAACCTGGAAAGATTTCCAACAGCAGTATATCCCTGCTTAATGTATACATATTTCATCTCTGAAGAAAAGACTGGTTTAAATCCACTTGAAATTTCTTCGTTGCTTTCTTTAAATAGACCGTGGATTTTTAGATATTTCAGATACAATAACTGATGGTTCATTTTAGCGAAAAATTTATTTTGATTTTCTTTGAAAACTAAGTTTGTTTTGTAAAGTGGCTTTTTGAAACAAAAATAAGACAGGAAGTAAATCGGTATTAGTGATATGATTAATCCTGTCATTTGAATACTCAATTTTGACATATATACAAGGATGTAACACAAAGACATAAAGGTAGTTATTAATAAGAATGTGCTTTGTATAACAAAATCGGTTAGTGCTTTTGAATCGTTATTAATCAGCTGCGTATAATATGATGAGGAGTTTTCTCCTAAAAAAGATAGCGGAAGTTGTTTTAGATGCATGAAAATATTGTTCTTAACATCGAATTCTGTTCTAATGAAAAGCCTTGAGGATATTACTCCATTTAAAAAACTGACCACAACTTGTATTCCCCATGAAAGGAATAAGTAATGTAAAATGCTTAAAGAATTGGTTGCTGATGTATTTACAGATATATCCTTCATAGCATCAACAAAAATACCAACCAAATAAGGATTATACAAAGATAGTCCCCATATTATTAGTGAAAGTATAAAATAGGCAAGGAAAAACCATTTATGGCTTAAAATAAACGGAAATATGAATCGATATAGTTTCATAATCAGTGACCCTTACTCAGCATCAAAATCTTGGTGGGCGAGTATCAATTTATCTTTATAACTATAAAGTCCGTGGAAACATGCGTAGTTATCTTTATTTTTCAGTCTGAAATATGGACACCCTCCTTGACAACAGGGCAAAAAAGCACAGTTTTTACAATCATCTGATAATTCTAAGCTTAACCAATTTGTAAGTTCATAGTTGAAAATGGGGCCTGTGAAAACACTTCCTATATTGTGATCCTTTACATTGATTTTGTTCCAACATGGATACATCAAGCCATCTGGAGCAATAACATATTGACCTGTTCTCTCGGCTCCGCAGTATGTATTTCTTTTAAATGGGTATAGATTCTTTTTAACCAAGTTGCGGTCAAGATGGAATTTCATTTTAGTTATTTCGGTATCCAACGAAGCGAATCTTTCTATGTTAACCATGTATTTGTCTTCAGTTGTAGCTTTTTCTGATGCATTATCGACTGGGGCTAGATAAAAAGACGGATTATTTAGCCATCCTTTAACTTCGAGAAAATACTTAGCTAAGTCAAGAATATATTTTTCATTTTCTGTATCTACGTTTATGCGTACCGAAATATGAATTATGTCTTTTACAGAATCAATATTATTAATGAGCAGGTCGAAACTCTCTTTGCCTTTGATAAGCATTCTGCGATTGTCGTGTATTTCTTTGGGTCCATCAATTGTAATCTGAGCTGCAGAAATTCTTTTTTCTTTTAATTTTTTTGCAACATCAGCTGATAGGAGCGCCCCATTTGTAATGATTTTTGCTCCATAATGAATTTTGTTTTCATCGCATATTTTTATCAATTCATCAGATAAATTATATATTATTTCGAGTTCAAGCAAGGGTTCGCCACCATACCAGGTAATCTCAAGACGGCCACATTTATTTTGCTTAAGGTATCTTTCTGTAAAAGAAACCAGTTCTTTCTGGGTAGTATCATTCATAATCTCATCTGAATGTATTTCGAAACAATATGGGCAAGCCATATTACAGTTCATTGTAGGTGCGATAATTAGCTCAAGAACATCTTTGTTGTTTTGGCTTAGCCGTCTCTTTACAAGAGTCTGGCCTTTTTCGTCTATGTCGTCACCAACAATAAATCCAGCTTTCTTCATTAATTCAAGCGTTTCAATATTCTCACTGCTGATACTGCCTAATGAATCAATGTTATTGAGTAATGATAAGCTACTTGTATCAAGTTCGCTAAATACGCCAGAGTTTGTATTGTAAATTAGCGTACAATTATCTGTCTTCGCAATTTCAACATTATAGAAAGATTTTTTATACATAGGATCACTCTTTTCTTTCCTAGTTATTTTCTTATGGTTGTTTCCTAAACTTATGTGATTTATAGATTTTGCGATTTAAACAGAAGCGCTTAGAGTGATAAGCGCTTCTGTAGTTTAGTGAGGATTAGTCACTATCTGTCTTTACTATCACCGCCGCCGGAACTACCGCCGCCACCTGAAGAGTAATCACAGTATGAACATGTGTAGCAGTAGCAATCGTCACAACTTGTTGTGCCACCACCACTAAGAACTTGGATACCAGGTTCAATAATTTCTGGATTGATGATTTTCATGGGATATTCTCCTTTCATTAGTATTTTATCTATGATGTCTATATATTGGGTCCAGCACTAATTATAGTCCACTAATATACTCCATTATTGGGTCACGCTTTTGAATATAGTCTTCAATCCCTATGCTCACATAAAAATCTGGATAAATGGTATTTTCCCAATAGTCAGATAGCTTTGTGTGGTTTATAACTTTTTCAGCATCGCTTGCATAATCTTCGTAGTAATTCGATGTTGAAAAAGTCAAAGAAAAATTCTTGTTGGGAATGTCTATTTCTTTTGGATCCATTTTCTCAAGTAAACCAGAGCTTGTAGGCATACCTATTAATACAGCATTGGTATTATTTTTAAAGTATAATGCCTGATTAGGTGCAGCTGAGTAGCTGTTCCAATTAGTAGCTAAAAACAACGGGACTTCATTCGCTAAATCGACCACCAAATTTTGCCATGGATAGTCAAGTTTAGTCCAGCCGCCAGTGTTTCCCCTATAGTCCATTACTATTTTTTCGATTTCATATTTTGATGATATTTCTTTAATTCTTTCGTATGGGTCAAATTCGGAGTTCATCTCCCATTTGCCCTCTAACATATGGAAAGTGTTCAATCGAATAAATAGAATCTTGCTTTCTTCAATATAATCAACCCAGATATCTTCGCTATCTCTTCTTGCGTAAAAAGCCTTCTCTCCATCTATCCTGTCAGTAATTAAAGTAGCCTCACTCTCGTCAACACGTTCT
>JGI994J12354_10004050_pt1 | contig 13354 bp, 16 predicted proteins | sample IntmicLarv3ML3BL_FD_12354 | JGI IMG/M metagenome (IMG submission 12354)
AGGCCATGCACAAGGCGTATCTGGACGAGCAGGCGGGCGTGCTGGCGGCGGAATTGCAGCCCGGCCTCCCCTGCCCCGTCTGCGGCTCCGCGGAGCACCCAATGCCCGCCATGTTATCGGGCGAAGCGCCCTCCAAAACAGCGCTTGATCACGCAAAAAAAGCCGCCGAAGCAGCAGAAGCCGAAACCACACAGGCAAGCCAGCTTGCAAGCACGCGGCAGGGCAGCGCAACCGCCAAAAAAGAAGAGCTCACGGGCGAGGCCGCAAGGCTTTTGGGCGAAACATCGTTTGAGCACATCCCCGCCGCGCTGGAAACTGCGTTGTTTTCCATTGAAAAAGACCTTGCCGGAAATGAAATGCAGCTCACTGCGCAGCAAAAAAACGCGCAGCGCAAGACCGCGCTTGAACAAAAAATCCCCGCAGCGGAGCAAACCCTGCAGGAGCTCGCGGAAAAAATCAGTGCAGCAAAGCAAGAAGCCGTTGCGCTCAACGAGCAAATCAAATCAGAAACCGAACGCCATGGGGCGCTATTGGGCGGGCTAAAATTCAAAACAGAAGCGGATGCCAAACTGCAAATCGCGGCGTTAAAAGCAAAAAAGAAAGCCATGGAGGATGCGTTGCTCCATGCGCAAAAACAACTTGAAATCGCAAAGAACACCCGCTCAAAAACGCAAACGGAAATCGCAACGCTCAAGGCGGCGCTGGCGGACACCGTGCCGGCCGACCTTGCGGCCCTGGAAAAAGAACGGGACGGCACGCTCGCCGTGCAAAGCGGCCTGACCGAACAGAGCAAGGTCATTTCCACCCGCATCTCGCACAACAAAGAGGCGCTGGGCGCCATCACGGCATCGGCAAAGCAGCTCGCCGCCATGGCAGAACGCTACCGCTGGCTGAAGGCGCTTTCGGATACCGCCAACGGTGACCTGCCCGGCAAGGAAAAAATCAAGCTGGAAACCTACATGCAAACCGCCTACTTTGACCGCATCGTCGCGCGGGCAAACACACGGCTCATGCAGATGTCGCGCGGGCAATATGAGCTCAAGCGGCGCGGCGCGGGCGGGCGGCAAAGCCAAAGCGGGCTGGAGTTGAACGTGATTGACCACTACGACTCCGGCGGCTCCGAGCGGGATGTCAAGAGCCTTTCCGGCGGCGAATCATTTATTGCGTCGCTGGCGCTGGCGCTTGGGCTTTCCGATGAAATTCAGAGCTATGCGGGCGGCATCCGGCTCGACTCCATGTTCATCGACGAGGGCTTTGGCACGCTGGACGAAACGACGCTATCGCAGGCGATGCAGGCACTGCTCGGCATTTCGCAAAGCAACCGCTTGGTCGGCATCATCTCGCATGTGGGCGAGCTCAAGGAAAAAATTGACCGGCAGATTGTTGTGACAAAAGAGCGCACCGGCGGCAGCAGGGCCGAGATTGTGCTGTAAAAAAAGTTTGGAGAATGCCTACTCACAGAACAAACAACCAACCCCGGCAACAGGCTCCATCAAACCAATCGCCGGGGTTTTTGCTATCCAGCTTTAACAACTAAAAGATTCTGGTCACGACCGGGAGCCACCACGTGAATGCATACACAATCACGCCCGCCAGTTTGATCAGTATCTGCAGCATTACTTCACCAAAGGTGCGCTCCTTTTCCTCCACCACCATCGGTATCGGCAGGCGCTCCTCGTCAGCCATAAGGAACTGCGGGTATCGTTCTTCGGTGAACACGGTCTGCGGTTCCGGCGCGGCAAAGAACCAAGTATTGAACCCATACTCGTCGATTTTGAAATGGTCGCCGCCGCTGAAGAACCACGTGGTTTCCGGCAGCACACAGGTGGAAGCATCGATGACATTATCCGGCGAGATGTGGTTGTGCCCGCAGTCTATCTTTTGCACATAGGGCTTGAGGCCGAAGAACGGCCCTTTCAGCGTTTTGGCCGGAGGGGCGACTGTCGCGCCGCTGGAAGCATAGACGCAGTCCACCAGAACATCCGCCTGCACATGGGCGTTTTTCACGAGCGGGGCGAGCGTCCCGCCGTAGTTCGCCATGATGCTCGTGCGCATCTTCGTCCCCGTGTCCTTCAGAATATCATTGACCCTCACCTTAACGCCGTAGTGATAGTCGTCCAATTTTTTGACCAGACCAGACCATTCCCCGGTGCGGGCATCGGCGCCAAAGATTGTCTTGATGCCGTCCTCATAGTCAGACACGGGCACATAGGCCCAATAAACCGGCTGACTCAGGAGGATGGGGATCACCGCGTCATTATAAAATTTGTCGATGATTTTGCGCACGCCGCGATTGCCGAGGGCCTCAACAATGCGCAGCAGCTCCGCGTCCCGCAGGGCCTTGAGGATGGGAATCAGCTTATCCTGAATATCCTGCGATACGCCCAAATCGTCATAAAGCGTCATGTCGGCAATGGCATCGTCATTGATTGATATGCGTTTGTTGACGATGTCGCCAAAGATCGAACTGCCGTTGTGCAGGCTTGCGCGCAAATTGAAACCGCAAAGGTCCTTTGTGCCATACTTTGCAATATATGCCATGCCCAAATGCCCCGAGCCGCTTTGCGCGGTGAGAATCACCTTTTCTACGCCGTGCTTCGCTTTCATCTTCTGGATGAATTCGTGCAGGACGTCGGCCTGGCGCATGGGGTCGTCACGCCAGTCAAAATCGTAAGAGTATATATCATACCAAAACATATCCAGCTGCCACTGGTTGTGGTTCAGGTCACCGTCCATCTCGTTGACCGGCTCCCCGTTTTTGTCATAGGCCGCCACGCCGAGCAGCATGTCGGTGTAGTACGTCAGCTTGTCCGCAAAATCGTCCCAACGGTTCAGCAGCGCGTCCGTCACAAGTGTCTTGATATCGCCTTTCAATTCTTCGAGCAATACCTCAAGCACACCCGCGCCGCCGCCGTCGAGCGACATCGCCGGCCTCTGCTCCGGTGTTCCGGCGTCGTAATACAGCGTGTGGAACGCGCCGCGCAAGTCCACACGCGGTGCGGCGTTCACCACTTCTTCGTTCCGTTCAAATTCCGTCATCGCGGCTTTTACCGCATTTTCATCTTCCTCTGTTAATCCCGCCAATACCATTTCCTGTGCCAGTGCAGTGGTTTCGGTGTCTTCCTCAATCCCCTCCGGCGCAGCGGCCCCGGCCGGAACTAGCGCAAGCGCAAGCAGCATGACCGCAAGGAGAATGCTCAGCAACTTCTTTGATAACTTCAACATAAACACAACCTCAACAAAAAAATTTACATATGCTGTAAGGAATTGTAACATCTTTTCTTGAAAATGTCAACCCATTTTGCAACAGCGTGTTATTTTTCTGTTTTTTTGGTGATTTTTGCTGCCGTCCCGGTTCAGCGCCCATCACAGCAAAACCGGCTTGCCGCGCGATTGCACGAACACAATTTCCGGCGCATCCAGCACGGTTCTCAGGAACCTGGCAACTTCTTCCTCGTTATAAACGCGCAGCCGCACCTCCACCCGGTTGTTGATTGTATCCAGTGCGTAGCTGTCCACGTTTTCGAGCGCCGCGGTCTTTTTATCGGCGGTCCACAAGGCGTCAAGCGCCCCCATCACCGCGTTGAGCTCCCGCTCAGAGTATGAGCCGTGCCTCCCCCGTGTCCCAGCGCAAAAACCGCCCGCAGCCAAACCGCGACGCGATGTTGCGCTCACCCGGTACTTTGCCGAGCAAGGAAAGCAAATCGCGGCCGCGTTGGGCGACACCGAGAAAGCCGAAAGCGCGGCATGGAACAGGTTCATCGCATCCCTTGGCGGCAACGCGGACGACGCTGCACTGAAAGCAGCCTGGGACGCCTTGCCTGACGAGCAGCGCGAGGCGTTTCTTGTGGGTGCGGACAACGCACAAAAGACCTACGGCCTGCTGGATTGGGACAGGGCGGCAAAAACCTATGAAAACATCTTGCTTCCCATGCGGCGCGAGGCGTTTCTTGTGGGTGCGGACAACGCACAAAAGACCTACGGCCTGCGCGGCGTTCAGCAACCAAAGTTGACCGCCAGCGTTCGGGATATCGGCGGCAGCTGGATCGCTGATGACATCCAGCAGACCACAAAAGACGCAATCAAGGGCATCGTCACGCAGGGGCTGGAGGGCGGCAAGTCTCCCCGGCAAATCACCGAGGAAATCGTGCAGGCCGGGGTGAATGATCGCAGGCGTGCCAAGCTTATCGCCAACCAGGAATCCATCATGAGCCTGAACAGCGGGCAGGTTGAGATGATGAAAAGCGGGGGATTTCAGTGGAAGGTGTGGCATCACCGCAACCAGAAAAACCCGCGCAACGGTGTGGTTGTGGGCGGGAAGAAAACCCCCGACCATCAATCGAAATATCCCGCCGGGCTGAATGGTGAGCGCGTCCCGATTGAAGACGAGTTCTCCAACGGACTGCAGTTCCCCCGCGACCCGGCAGCAGGCAAGCCGGAGGAATCCATCAACTGCCACTGCTACTTAACCTACGAATAAGGGGGTGAGAAAAATAGGTAAAGCAATAGAGTACAGAACCGTCCAGTTCAAAATGGACGCCCCGCCTCAGGAAGGCGCGGAAGTCGACGAAGGCGTCTTTTCAGGCTACGCCGCAGTGTTCAGCAATATCGACAGCGGCGGCGACGTGATCGAGCCGGGAGCCTTCACCAAGACCCTTGCCGAAAACAATGCCGTCAAGATTTTTGCCCTGCACAAAGACGACGGCCTGCCCATCGGTATCCCGCAGGAAATGCGCGAAGATGCAAATGGGCTGTGGGTCAAGGGGAAAATCAGCGACACCACGCTGGGCCGTGACGTGAGAACCCTGCTGCGCGACGGCGTGCTGTTCGAGCTGTCCATCGGCTACGAGCCGGTGATCTTCGAGTACGACGAGAAAGGCATACGCCATTTGCGCGAGGTTCGCCTGCACGAGTTTTCTGTGGTCACCTGGGCCATGAACCCCGCCGCGCAAATCGTCGACTACAAGGCGCTCGCTGACGCGCAGCGGGCAAGGAGCCGAAAGGGCAAGAACGGCGGCAAGCGAATCGTTATCGAATGCCGCGACCCCGACAACAGCATCCAAGACCTTCTGGAGTACCTGAAGAAAACCGCCGGCGGCGGGCATTCTTTCGATGTCATTGTCGACCCGGATAATCCTGACCACGAAAAACAGTTCGGGATTGACGGCGATGGCGCTGACGAGATCTACTCCATCCAGGTCGAGCCGTCCGAGAAATCTCGGCGGCGCACAACAACACAACCCAAGCGCCGGAAATCGCCGGCGCTTTCGCATTTCCAGAAAAGCCAAAAACCGCGAATCAAAATCACATTTTAGGAGGTTCCCATGAGCAAGAAAAGAACGACAAAAAGAACGCAAGGCAAAAGCGCCGACGCCAGCTTGGAAGAGCTTGTCGAGGCCCTGGCCCCTGCATTGGGGGATGAGGTTGCCAAGGCGCTCAAAGCCGGCAAGGACGATGAGGGTGAAGGCGGCGACCTGGCCGACCTGGCCGACGTGGTGCAGGACATCATCGCCATCGCCGACGAAAAGCGCAAATCCCGCAAGGAATCCGACGGCGACGACGCCGACCTGACCGAGGCCGACGTGGCCGAAATCGCCGAGGAGGTTGCAAGCCTGCTCGACGAGGCCAAGTCCGACGATGAGGACGACGAGGCCAAGGAGGAAGACGACGAGAAGGATGATGACGAAAAGGACGAAGAGGACGAGAAGCGCAAGGGTGCCCGCCGTTCTTCGTCTCAATCCATCAAGCGGCGCGGTGCCACCCGCCGCCCACCCACGCCGGCACAGCGCAAGTATGCAAATAACTTCATGGTGCCCGGCAGCTCCGCAGGGGGCGGCAGCATGGCGACACTGACCAAAAGCCAGGAGATCGTCAACCTTGCCCGCGCCGCAAAGTGCTCCGGCGTATTCGGCTCCGGGCGCAATGATCCCGAACAGGCGGCGTACTACGCCCGCAAGAACTACAGCGACGCCACGATGGCCCGCGAGTTCAAGGCGCTCACCGCCACCAGCCCCACCAGCGGCGGCTTCCTGATTCCGCAGGTGTACATGGACGAGATCATCGAGCTGCTCTACGCCGAAACCGTGGTGCGCGAATTGGGAGCCCGGCCGGTTTCGATGGAGAACGGCAACCTGATCATGCCCAAGGTGCGCAGCGGCAGCCGCGCGAGGTGGACTGGCGAGGCACGGCCCAAAGGTGCCACCAACTCAAGCGGCAGCTGGACGAAGACCGAGACGACGAGGACGATGACTTCATCGTGAAAATGGGTCTATCGGCCTAAGAAAAAAAGCATTCCTGTAATCAAAGAAAACGGCGTTTGCCTGAAAGAAGCCGCCCTGCTATGATAGACGTGCAGACAAACAAAGCACAAAAATCATAGAACAGGAGAACTTCAGCAAATGGGTAACAGGGAAAACAGAAGGTTGGACGAAATCACGACGGATACTCTGATCGTAGGCGTGGATGTGGCCAAGGCGGTGCAATGGGCACGGTTCGTGGATGACAGAGGGAGAGAAATTGGGAAGGCAGTACGGTTCGAGAACAACAGGAAGGGCTTCGAAACCATTGCGGCAGAAATCCGGCAGCGTTGCAACAATAAATTGTCGAGCAAGCCGATCATGCGAGTGATTGTTGGTATGGAGCCGACCGGCCACTACTGGAAAACGCTTGCGAATTACTTGATGCGCAAAGGGTTGCGTGTTGTTGGCGTGAATCCGTTCCACACGAAAAAAGCAAAAGAACTTGATGACAACAGCCCGACAAAGAGCGACAAGAAGGACGCGCTGACCATTGCCCGGCTTGTACAGGGCGGACGCTTCTTCGATCCGTATCTGCCACAGGACGTTTACGCGGAGCTTCGAGGCCTGAGCAATGCCCGTGCCAGCATCATCAAGCGGGGCAACGCCGTCAAAAATAATATCACGGCCATCTTGGACGAATATTTTCCTGAAATCTGGACTGTGTTCAAAAAGCCGTTGAAAGGGAAGGCCTCGCGGCAAATCCTGCGCGCTTGTCCGTTCCCGGCGTTTATCCTGGCGCTCGGCGAGATAGGTGTGCTGACGGAAGTGAAAAAAGCTGTAAAAAGAACGGTAGGCATCAAAAAGGTTTTGCAGCTGATCACGGTAGCCAAGCAATCCATCGGCGTACCATATGGCTTGGAAAGCGCCAAACTGCGCCTGGGCTGGCTGCTGGACGAACTGGAACAACAACTTGAACAGGTGGAGGCGGCCATGCAGCAAATACTGGAAACGACTGGTTATGCCGGCCAAATGCTCAGTATCAAAGGGATTGGCGTTGTGACGGCGGCCAGTTTTCTGGGAGAAGTCGGCGATCCTCTGCGGTTTCAGAACGCCCGACAGATCGCCAATTACGCAGGCTACAACCTGGTGGAGGACAGCTCCGGCAAGAGCAAAAGCGGCACCTGCATTTCCAAGCGCGGGCGCTCGCAGTTGCGTAGCTTGCTGTACCTGATGGCGTTTACGATGGTCGGAAAGAATCCTGAGATGAAGCGGCTTTATCGCTATCTGATCACCCGAAAAGTCAATCCGCTCAAGAAAAAGCAAGCCCTCGTAGTCGTTTCAAAGAAAATCATCACCGTCATTTTTACCTTGCTGAAAAAGCAGCAATCGTACCGTCCCGAGCTGGTGTTCGGCGCAGCCCGGCAGGAAATGCTGCTGGCCGCGTGACGTGACACCGCATGGAGTTGTCGGTAACGGCAGGGGGCAAGGAGGGCACCTCCATCAGCCCACCGAGGCAGCAAGAAAGCTCTACAGCTGCCCCCTGCCTTTATCATAAAAACCGAACGAAGGAATGTCAGCGAGGCCGATACGGCCTACGCAGCGAGGCGTGATAGGGTCAGTTTTATGATAAGCATCGGCAGTTAGCGTAACCCCACCGCGAAAAAAATTAATTTACGGTCATCTTGACCCGCGCCGCCCAGGTGGTATTGGCTGAACATGGGGAGAAGGCCCCTCTGTGTCCCTGTATGGGTCTCCTCCCCATGCCCAGAGGATATCACATAGACAGCACGCCTCAAGACGCTTTCGCAAATTAATTTTTTTCGCTACCACGATCAACTTTTTTCATTCCTATGAAAAAACGAGATAAAATGAGTTTTTGGGCTCAAATAAAGAGATAGGAGGTGACTTGCATGGCTTACATGCTCATAGGTGAGAAAAATGGCGTTGTGTTTTTTGCAATCAATGCCATCATCGGTTCCGAAGGGGACAGCAGAGCCAGCCAGGTCACCTCCAACCCCATTGAACGGGGTTCCGATCTGAACGATCACCATGTTAATCAGCCGTGGAAGGTTTCACTTTCCGGCACCACCGTTGGCGGCATGGCAGCATTTCAAAAGCTGGAGAAGATGCAGGACACCCACGATGTACTTATCTATGCGGGCGGGTTCCGCCGGGGCGATTTGCTCATTACCGACGTGAAGCGCGACCGCAAGAACGACAATGTGGACGGCTGCGGGTTCACCTGCAGCCTGATACAAGCCACGTTCGCCACAAGCGAATATGTCAAGGCGGGCGAGGTTCCCATGATGAGCGCACAGGACGCGGGGAAAGCGAAGTCGGTTCCCGCCAGCCAAACCGCTAAAATCAAAAACGACGGCAAACAAACCACGGCACGCGACGTGATATCCGATCAATCCTATACAAATTATGTAAGCAGCTTCAACGCAAAGCCTGCAGGCAATGGCGTTGGCAGCGGCGCAAATCCCTCAGTCAGCGGGGTACGATAATATGACAGATATGCTGAATCTTGGGCGCACGGTCGAGTATATCGACATCGACACAAACAAAGTGCCCTATCGTTTTGACATCAAGCTGTGGGACAGAACCTTCATCCTCACAGTGAAATATAACGTTCAAGGCGGCTTTTTTACGGTTGACCTTGAAACCACGCAGGGCGAGGTGTTGGCTTACGGTGCTATTGTGCGGTATGGCCGCCCCTTGTTCGGCAGCATCGAAGATGACCGCTTTCCTTTGCCGGTGATTATCCCCTGGAGCTTTTCTCCCGGCGTGAATGCAGTGACCTTTGAAAACTTCGGCAAGGACGTAAAATTATATCTCCATGACAGGGGTGTTGCTTCGTGAGAAGATTATGGATGCGCAGCGCCACCCTGCAAATCGGATCGAGGCGTTACAGCATGGACACCCTCGACTTTAAGTTCGAGGTGAACTTCTGCGACAGCGACGAGTTGGGTACGGCGGCCATTGAAGTGACCAACCTTTCAGAGAATACCCGAAATGGCATAAAAAAGGATGATCAAATCATCATCAACGCCGGGTACGAAGGTGACATCGGCTGCATATTTGTTGGGCAGCTGAGCGAAGCCGCTCACAATCAGGGTGTAGTTGATTGGATAACAAAAATAAAAGCCACGGCTTCGCTGGATGAATGGCTGGGCAAGCAAGTAAATAAGACCTACCACAAAAATATCGAAGCACAAGCCATCCTGTCTGATTTGCTCAACCTGTTCGGCATGGAAATTGGAAAGATGCAGCTTGTCGAAAATCCCACCTACCCGCGCGGGAAGGTGTGCAAGGGCAGGCTGAAAGATGTTCTAACCGAGATAGTGACAAGCGACTGCAAGAGCCGCTTTTTGATAAAACACGGTCAAGTGATTATATCCGACCCCAATCAAAGCGAGGGGCAAGAGATTTTGCTTTCTCCAGAAACGGGGCTGCTGCGCTGCAGCGAGGATAAAGTCGCCGTTCAGGCAGATAAACCACAGAACACAAAAGACGGCCAGCAAGAAAAATCTGACAAGGAAAACCTTGTGAAGCTCCCCAGCCTGCTGCGTTATGAGATCGGGCCGGGTGCGGCAGTCACTGTGAAAAGCAAGGCTCATAACGGGCGCTTTTTGATTAAGAAGGGGCAGCATGTGGGCAGCCGCACAGGAAAATGGGAAACTATGATGGAGGGGATGCCGTTATAAGTACGCCAAGCAAACGATTTGAACTCGCAAAGGCCATGAACAAGCAGCTGGCTGCATCTATTCATGTTGCTGCCGTGGTTCAAGTGAAAAGCTTTGACAAGGACAAAATGACCGTCGATGTGCAGCCGTTGAGCAAGCGGCTGGAACAAGGGGAATACCAGAGCAACCCGCCGGTGATGGCGGTTCCAATTGCAGTGACCCGCTGTAACAATTGGGTGGTGCGCCCATGGTTCAAAGAAGGCGATGTCGGTTTGTTGGTTTATCTGGATCACGACATCGATAAGGTGGTGGACGACGGCAAAGAATCTGACCCGAACACCGAACGCAATCACTCCGACAGCGACGCCATATTTGTTGGCGGCATTGTGCTGGGACAGAAAGACATTTCTGACCTTGCATCCAATGGCTGCCCCGATGAATCCCTTGCCTTGGGTTCGGTGGACGGCAAGCACTGGATTGCAATCTGCGAAGACAAAATTCAGAGCCAGGCCGACTTGTGGCAGCACGAGGGCGATATCGAAATTAAGGGCAACATTGATATCGAGGGCGATATCACCCTTCAGGGGGACATTGACCAGACCGGCGATTTGAAAGTCACAGGCGAGATAACAGCCACAGGTGAAATCAGCAGCGATACGGACGTTAAAGCGGCGGGTACGAGCCTGAAATATCACACGCATACTTGGCCTGCAACGCCACCGCCCGGCTCTCCGGGTTCAACACTCCCGCCAACATGATAAATACAAAAACAGGACACGGCCAAAGCCGTGTCCTGTTCTTTCGTAAATGCTCAAGAGGAGCGCATAAATCGGTTTATCAATTCGTCTTGCAAGACGCGGGAGTAACTGATGCCGCGCTTAGCAACCTCGTCATCCATCCACCGGGGAACACTGACCGAGCGGCGCACCGAGCGGGTATCTCTGGTTTCGGTTCTGATCAAGCTGACAAATTCCCCATCGCCCACTGCGATATGGCCAGGCGGCGACGCGGCGGGAATTTCCTCGCCCATTTCTTCCATAACCGAAGCCCATTGCTTCAGCGCGTCCTGCGCCATATGCATTGCGTTTCCCAGTGACTTGCCCTCACTGACACACCCGGGCAAGTCGGGATAGATGATGGTAAAGCTGCCGTCACTGTTTGCGTGAAAAACTGCCGGGTAAATATACTCTGCCATAATTCAATACCTCCTTAAGGTTATATATGCTGCGCGGGGGCGCGGGGCTTATTTCAGCCCCGCCCGCTTTAGGATTTCCCGCGCCGTGTACTCGTTGATTTCGCTGTGCCGTGGAATTGGTGTCGGGGGATAACCTTTTTTGTAGTAAACCGTGTGGTCGCCGTCATCCCTGACTTTCTGGAACCCTGCCTTTTCAAGCTGCTTGATTAGGTCTCGTCTTTTCATTGCCGACCTCCTTTCCATGTATATAGTATACCACATAAATTACGTAATGTAAATACGTAAATTACGTAATTTGCAAATATTTTTCATTTTTTTGGAGGGAATTATGGCGAATGACACCATCTACATAGACCCCGACACCGGGGACTTCGAGTTTGACGATGATGGCAATGTCCGCATGATTGAGGGCGGCGAAACCTCTGCCCAAAATGTGCGTATGACATTGCAGACATATAAAGAAAGCTTTCCACTCGACTTGACGCATGGCACGGACTACCCGCAGTTTTTGGGCGAAAAAGGCGTGCCGCCCTCCGTTGTGCAAGAGGTGATCAGCGAAGCTGTTTATCAAGAAACGGATGTCGTTGATATTGAAAGTATTGAGTATGAGCAAGACGACCAGCGCGGCGCGGACATTCAATTCCGGGGGCGGTTGCAAGACGGAAATTCGTTTGAAATGGGGGTAACAGTATGAATGCAGAACAATGGGGGCTGACTGAACGAGGTTTCCGCAGGCCGTCCTATTCCGAGCTGCTGGATGCGTTCGAGTATCAGGCTCGTGACAAGTTCGGGCGCACTGCAAATCTGACCGTACGCTCCCCCCTGGGGATGTGGCTGCGTATATTCGCGTGGTTTACTTCCTTGCTGTTCGGCCTCGTGGAAGATGTGTATAACAGCCGCTTCATTGACACCGCCGTTGGCACCAGTCTTTACAATTTAGGCCGCATCATCGGCATGCGGCTGCTGGCGCACCAAAAAGCTGTGGGGCACTTGGAGATTACCGGCGCTCCCGGCACAGTAATCCCCCCAGGATGGCTTGCAAGCACCACGGCGGGGGTTATGTTTGTTGTTATGGCGGAAGGTGTTGTCGGCGAAAATGGCACCGTTATCGTGCCTGCTCAAGCCGTGACGCCGGGCGAGGATGGCAATGTATTGCCCGGCATGATTACCACTGTGGTGAATCCTGTGATCCCAGCCGGCGTTGACAATGTGACCAATCCGAAGGAATTCGTGGGAGGCCGCCTGCGGGAAAGTGATGAAGAATTCCGCGACCGCTACTATAAAAGTGTTGACCGCGCCGGCGGCGTGAATGCTGACGCAATCCGCGCAGCTATTTTGGACGAAGTGGACAGCGTTGTCGATGCAGAAGTGTTTGAGAATGACACCGATTTCTATGGCCCCCAATTGGGGCTGCCGCCCCATAGCATCGAAGCAGTGGTGTTCGGTGGGCTGGACTACGACATCGCAAGGACGATAAAAACAGCCAATCCACAAGATGCTCAAAGCGCAGCTGCTGGAGCTGGCCGCCGCGCTGCTCGATGAACGGCAGGGGCAGTCCTCCACGGTGCTGCGCTGCGACAAGCCAGTGAGAAACCCTGACCACCCCACCATGAAGCCGGTGGAGCTGGTCGGGCGGCTTATGAAGAACAGCAGCCGCCCCGACGAGGCGGTGCTTGATGCCTTTGGCGGCAGCGGCACGACGCTGGTGGCCGCCGAGGAACTGAAACGTAGGGCGTTCCTGATGGAACTCGACCCGCGCTTCTGCACAGTGATTATTCGCCGATGGGAAGTCCTCACCGGCAGCAAAGCAACCCTTCTGCAATAAAAAACCGGGGCGCAAGTGCTGTAACACCTGCGCCCCCATACCAGAGAACACGCCTCCGGCATGATCCGTACGGATACCCATATTATGCCATATGCGAGGTAAAAAGTCAATGGGGCAAACAGAAATACAGGAGAAAATTAGAAATTCTCTTGAGCGGCTCGCTACCGGCTACGACTACGAGGAGCGGGAAGTGCTCACCGATTCCCAAGGCAAACCTGAAAGGATAAAGATCAGCAAGAAACATTCGCCGCCCAGGATGGAGGCGATCAGGGAGGTGCAAGCCCTGATTGCCCTGGGAGCGTGGAAGTCAGGACCACCGGCTAAGCCGGTGGCTTGAGGTAGCCCTAGAAGGGCCCAATACAGACAACGCCCCTTAAGGGGGCCCCGAAAGATCCGCCAACCGCATTTC
>JGI994J12354_10004051_pt1 | contig 13353 bp, 13 predicted proteins | sample IntmicLarv3ML3BL_FD_12354 | JGI IMG/M metagenome (IMG submission 12354)
TGTTGAAATAAAGGAACGCGAGCACTTGGATAAAATTTCTGATATTAAGGGTGTACAAAAAGAAATTACATGGGGAAGTCAAATTCGTTCATATGTGTTTATGCCGTATACAATGGCAAAAGATCACAGAACCGGGTTTGAATCCGGTAATATAAACGCTGTTATGGACGGTGATTTAGATGGTTTCATAACTGCTTATTTAACTGCTGCCAGTCAAGGAACACTTGGAAATAATATTGAATAACTGTGAATTTTTTTGTTTCTTATATCAAGATTTAATAATATATGGTATAATAATTTCGAAATTTTCAGTTTTTAGATTATTTAAATTTATACAAAATGGAGTGGAGAAAAATGAACACTAAACCTTTTGAAAAATATGAATCCGAAGTAAGATCCTATTGCCGTAATTTCCCAACTGTTTTTACAACATCAAAGGGGTCAATTTTAAAGGATGAAACGGATAGAGAATATATAGATTTCTTCTGTGGAGCAGGTGCGCTCAATTACGGACACAACAATGATTATATAAAAGCTAAAATTATGGAGTATCTTGAGAATGACGGAGTTGCTCATTCTTTGGATATGTATACTGTTGTAAAGAGAGACTTTATAGAGTTCTTTCAAACGGAGGTTCTCGTTCCAAGAAATATGGATTATAAAATTATGTTCCCCGGTCCAACCGGCACAAACGGTGTTGAAGCCGCTTTGAAGCTTGCAAGAAAAGTTACAAAACGTAGTAATGTTTTTGCGATTATGGGTGCTTTTCACGGCATGACTTTGGGCGCTTTGGCGTTAACTACTGATTCAACCTCAAGAGGTGGTGCAGGTGTTGCTCTTGATAATGTAACTCATATTCCGGCACCTTATATGTTCCCCGAGCTTGATACAATTAAATATATGGAAACACTTATTACAGATGACCATTCAGGTGTAGACAAGCCTGCCGCAATTGTAATTGAAACTATTCAGGCTGAGGGCGGAATTTATGTTTTCGACAATGAATGGCTAAAGGGCGTAAGAGAGCTTTGCGATAAATATGGTATTATTATGATTGTTGATGATGTTCAGGTTGGCTGTGCAAGGGCAGGCTCATTCTTCTCATTTGAGAGAGCAGAGATTGTTCCTGACATTGTTGTTATGTCAAAATCAATCGGTGGCTTTGGAATGCCGTTTGCAATTGTTCTGATAAATCCTGAGATTGACAAATGGACTCCTGCCGAGCATAACGGAACATTCAGAGGGAACCAGCTTTCCATTGTTGCCGCAAAGGCAGGCTTAGAGGTTATGCTTAATGAAAAGGTTGAGGAGCAGGTTGAAACTAAGGGTAAAATTATAGAAGAATTCTTGATGGAAAATATATTGCCGCTTGATTCAAAAATTGAAGTAAGGGGCATGGGTTTCATTTGGGGATTAGATTTTGCTAAAATTGATATAAGCGGCGAATTTACAAGAAAAGTTATGACCGAATGCTTTAACAATGGATTAATTGTTGAGCGTGTCGGTCGCGCAAATGCTGTACTAAAAGTTATGCCGGAACTTCTGATTGATGAGGAAACACTTTTAAAAGGATTAGGTATACTTGAAGAAGCGGTAAAGAAATCACTTTAATTATTAAAAATATAGTTTATAAAAATAATAATTGTCGATTTTGTATTGATTTTTTTCTAGCAATGATTTATAATGATTATCGTTCTGCTTAATTAATTGCCGGTGTGATGGAATTGGCAGACGTGATGGACTCAAAATCCATTGGTAGCGATACCGTGCCGGTTCGAGTCCGGCCACCGGCACCATAAAAAGATGCGCTTGCAATTTTTGCAGAGCGTGTCTTTTATTTTTTCCAAAAAATTACAAATAAATTTATAGCAATATGGACGGTAATATAATAAAAATAGGATTTGAGCTATAATCGTATACGAGAATAGTTTCTGTCCAACACATTAATAAATTTAGTTACAGTGCAAAGGAAGATAATATGTACTATCCAATACAGATACCATATAAGCTCGATAAAAATTATCTGCAAAATATGAAGTATGCAGAGACACCGGCAATAGATTGTGGAGACTTTGTCATCTGCTTTTGGGAGATGCAGTCTGTAACTGACAGAGAATTGTCCGTTGAAAATATCATCGTAGCAGATGCCTGTATAGATATTGTTGTAAGTTACGATGAAAGAACTATTGGGTTTGTGGGTATGAGTAAAACAGAGTTTCATTTTAAGATGAATTTGCCAACACGCTCATTTGGTGTTCGCATGATGCCGGGAGCATTTCGGCAATTAACAGGACTTTCAGCAGCAATGGCAATGGATTCTTACTTACCGCTTGAAGCTGTTTTTGATGATTTTAATAAATCTGAATTGTTTTCTCTGTCATTTGAGGAGGCAAAAGAATATTTGAGGAAGTTTGTATCGGCAAAAACTTGTAAACTTATGCCGAATTCATTTACATTATTATTAAATACACTTTATGAAAATCCTCCGACAACCACAAAAGAGCTTTATAGAATGCTTCATTTTAGTCCTCGTCAATGTCAGAGGATTTTCATGGAACATTATGGTATAACTCCTAAAATGGTGCTGAGTATTATTCGTTTTCAAAAGTGTTTGGAACTGTTAACTTCTGAGAAAGCAAAACCAATTGATGTACTAAATGCTGTGGGATATTACGACCAGTCTCATTTTATTAATGATTTTAAGCGTAATATTGGAATTACACCGTTAGAATTAATANATATCTATCAAGGTTGACGTGTTTTTACAATACATATAAATCCTTTCAATGTAAAATTATTATAATTAAAAATTAGGAGGACTTACTATGTATATGAATATGACAGCAAATTTAATGGTTGAAAGTGTAGACAAAGCGATTGCTTTTTATCAGGAAATACTTGGCTTTACTGTTGTTACATCTGTTCCCGGGAAAAACAATGAATTGCAGTTTGCTATATTGTCAAAGGATAAACTGTTACTCATGGTACAGGAAAAAGAAAATATGATTGAGGAATACCCTGTGCTAAAAACGGAAAAAGTACAGCCATCAATAAGTCTTTATATAACAGTGGATAATTTTGATGAATTGTATAAGGACATGAAAAATAAAGCTTTAATAAATAAGGAATTGCATAAAACTTTTTACGAAACAAGAGAATTTGCAATTACAGATATAGACGGATATGTTCTTACGTTCACAGAGCAAGTCGGTGGATAAATAAAATTTAATATTCCCTTTAATTACAAGAAGAATTTATTATATCTAATGGTATGATAAATTCTTTTTTTCTATCTGAGTACCGAAAATAGACTTTAGCGAGAAAATGTGATAAAATAATTCAAAGTAATTTTTAAATTTGTTTTGGCGAAAAAACAGGAGGTAATTTATGATAATAGGTTTAGTGAAAGAGATTAAGAATAACGAAAATCGTGTAGCCATAACTCCATTTGGCGTTTCAGAGCTTGTCGGTTTGGGGCATACAGTATATGTTGAAAAGTCGGCAGGTGTTGGAAGTGGGTTTGAGGACGCTGAGTATGCAGAGGCGGGGGCAATTTTAGAAGATAAAACAGGTGTCTTTAATAATGCAGAGTTAATTGTTAAAGTTAAAGAGCCGATTGAGGAAGAATATAAATATTTTAAGGAAGGGCAAATGCTCTTTACATATCTTCATCTTGCTGCTGATAAAAAGCAGACTGAGTTTTTAGTTGAGAGAAAGATAACATCAGTTGCTTATGAAACTGTGCAATGCGCTGACGGTTCTCTTCCGTTGCTAACGCCAATGAGTGAAGTTGCAGGAAGAATGAGTATTCAAATTGGTTCAACGCTTCTTCAAAAGAACAATGGAGGCAGTGGTATTCTTCTTTCGGGTGTTCCCGGGGTTGCGCCTGCTGAAGTTGTGATTATCGGCGGCGGGGTTGTTGGACTTAATGCTGCAAAAATGGCAGGACTTATCGGAGCGAGAGTTACAATTTTAGATATAAATAAACCCCGTTTAGCCTATATTGATGATATATTTAATGGTACAATCACCACTTTAATGTCGAGTCCTGCAAATATTGCAGATTCAGTGAAAAAAGCTGACCTATTGATTGGTGCAGTTCTTCTGCCGGGAGGAAAATGTCCTACTATTGTTACCGAAAATATGGTTAAATTTATGAAAAAAGGCTCTGTAATTGTAGATGTTGCAATAGACCAAGGCGGAAGTGTTGAAACAATTGACAGAGTGACTACCCATGAAAACCCAACTTATATAAAGCATGATGTTGTTCATTATTCTGTTGGAAATATGCCCGGTGCTGTACCGAGAACCTCTTCGTTTGCATTAACCGGAGTAACAATGGGGTATTTGAAATTGCTTGCAGAGGGCAATTTTGAAAAAACGATAAAAGAGAATAATGATTTGCTAATGGGTGTAAATACATATAAGGGATGCTTGACATGTAAGGAAGTAGCAAAGGCATTTGATATGGAGTATACTGCAATTGAAAAGCTTATATAGTTTTTTATTAATTTATAAGATTATAAAAAAGCGGCTAAGAAAATTTTCTTAGCCGCCTTTTTGTTTTGGACATATATTTTATCAATAATTAAATATAAATTTATCATAGCTACCTATATTTTGGGAACAGGTGATTTATATATGTTTTTAACATTCAAATTAAAGAAACCGATAATTGCAGCAATAAGTTTAATAGTTATGGCGATTTTTGTATGCGGAACTTTTTTTGTGCGAGCGCAGCCAAGTGACAGAAAGGAGAAAGAATTTATAAAGTGGGTAGATTTTAATGTTCCATACTCACTTTTACAAGACGCTTTAGAGGTTGACATAACTTCTTATAACAATAACTCTATAAAAGAAATAGATTGGATTGAACTAATTTCATATATGGCCGCAAAGTGCGGTGGGGATTTCAAAAATTATAAAATCTCACAGTTTAAAGATTTAGTTTCAAAGCTGGAAACTGGAGAAACAATTGAAAGTCTTACAAACGGTATGGAGTATTACGGTTATTACTTTGAAGCATATAGTGCGGTTTTAGGAGGTATGGTTGGAGAATATGAAATTAAAAATGAAGCAGGGGAATGGGAAGAGCGGTATGGTTTAAAAGCATTTTTGCCAATTGCAAAGACGTTTCCATATTCAGATTTTGATGATTTTGGAAATAGCAGAAGTTATGGTTACAATAGGAAGCATTTAGGACATGATATGATGGCGCAGGTTGGCACGCCTGTCATTGCAATTGAATCCGGTACGATTGAAAGTATGGGGTGGAATCAGTATGGTGGTTGGCGAATTGGGATTCGCAGCTTTGATGGAAAAAGATATTACTATTATGCTCATCTGCGCCAGAATTGTCCATTTGCTGAGGGTTTGAAAGAGGGAGAGGTTATTCAAGCAGGTGATGTAATTGGTTATGTCGGGCGCACAGGGTATAGTAAAACTGAGAATACAAATGGGATTAAAATAAATTATTTGCATGTAGGTTTACAGTTAATTTTTGATGAATCACAAAAGGAATCTGATAATGAAATTTGGATTGATATGTATGATATAATAAAATTTTTAAGGTTAAACCAAAGCTCAACAATTAGAAATGTGGAGACTAAAGAACATATAAGAGCGGTTGAGTTTAGAGAGAAGGTGCCAAAAGAACGTTTTATTCCTCCTAAATTTGAATGATTTTATTTTTGTAATGTGTTATAATTAAATAAAACAGCTAATTGAAAGTGAGATGTTTAAATTGAGTAATTCTCCATATGAAGTTATAAAGATTGATGAAAATGTTTTTAGAATTGAGGAGAGTGGAGTTAGAGTTTTTCTATTTATAGGTGTGGAAAAAGCATTACTCATTGATACAGGGTTTGGTACAGGCGACATCAAGAAACTTGTCGATTCACTCACAAGTCTTCCGCTTATGCTTGTGAACACTCATGCAGACCGTGACCATATTGGCTGTAATAAGCTTTTTGAAAAAGCTTATATGCATACGGCAGAATATGATAGATATGAGAATCTTACAGAAACCTCTCCGCTTTGGGAGGGTGATATAATTGACCTTGGCAACAGAAAATTTGAAATTATCTTAATTCCGGGACACACACCGGGAAGTATTGCTCTGCTCGACAGAGAAAATCGTATTTTAATTGGCGGTGACAGTGTACAGACCGGAACAATTTATATGTTTAGTGCAGGCAGAAATATGAACGGATATATAGACAGTATGAGTAAGCTTTCAAAAATTCAAAATGAGTTTGATATTGTTTATCCCTCACATGGGGATATTCCTGTGAAAAGTGATATTATTCCCAAACTCATCAAAGGTGCTGAAAGAGTTTTATCAGGAGAAATAGTGGGCGAAAAAGCGCCGAATAATATTCCAGCGAAACTTTACGACGCCGATATTGTAAAATTTTTGTGTGAATAATTCTTTGCTGTTTCACTATATAATATATCTTGATTTTACAGTGAAATAGTGCTAATATTAGCACATTATGTATATTTCGGAGGAATAAATGAAAGAACTTTTTTTTGCTATAGCACATTTTAAAATTAAAAAGCTGTTTAAAGAGCGAACAGACAATACTTGGTTTCAGATATTTCGTTTTGCATTTGTCGGGGGTTTAGCTTTTCTTACAGATGCTCTTGTTTTGTTCCTCTTGGAAAAATATTTGATGATGCACTATTTAATGGCTGCAACATTTGGTTTCATTTTCGGTTTAATTGTTAATTATATTTTATCAAAAAAGTTCGTTTTTCAAGATCCGTCCAATGTGACAGGCAGAGTTGGTGAATTTATTGTTTTTGCCGTTATTGCTGTTATAGGCCTTGCTATCACTGCATTTCTCATGTATTTATTTACAGATATTTTCGGTTTGCATTATATGATTTCAAAGATTATTGCCGCAGGTATTGTAATGGTTTGGAATTTTGTATCAAGAAAACTGATTTTATATCGTAAGTGATTACAACTAATCAAAACTACACAGAATTTTAGAGTTAAACTTCTGTGTAGTTTTAACATTATATGAATATCTTGTTAACATCTTAAATTTGCTTTACAAAATATGGTGGATAATGTACAATACAAAGTAATAAAAGTGCTGAAAAGAGGAAAGACAATGGAATTAAAATATAAAAGAGTTTTATTAAAATTAAGCGGAGAATCTCTGTCAGGTAATAACGGCTTTGGGATAGACACGGAAACGGTTTTATCAATCTGTGAGCCAATCAGTAAGCTTTGTGAGTTGGGTGCAGAAGTTGCAATTGTTGTAGGCGGCGGGAATTTCTGGCGCGGCCGCAGCAGCGGCAGTATGGACCGCACCAGGGCAGATCATATCGGTATGCTTGCAACCGTTATGAATGCACTTGCAGTTGCAGATGCTCTCGAGCAATTTAATTTAAATGTCAGAGTGCAGACTGCTCTTTCAATGCAGGAAATTGCTGAGCCGTATATTCGCAATCGTTCTGTGCGCCACCTTGAAAAGGGCAGAGTTATTGTTTTTGGCTGCGGTACAGGAAATCCATTCTTTTCAACTGATACAGGCGCTGCTCTGAGAGCTGCAGAAATTGATGCAGATGTAATCTTGAAAGCAACTCTTGTTGACGGAGTATATGATAGTGATCCAAAGAAAAATCCTGATGCGAAAAAATATGATAAACTGTCGTATGACATGATTTTGAATAACAATTTGAGTGTTATGGATATGACGGCAGCTTCATTTTGCCGTGATACTAAAATACCGTTTTTGGTATTTAGTATTGAAGAACCGGAGAATATTGTGCGTGCTGCTTGCGGAGAAAATATTGGTACGCTTGTAGAATAAAATTATTATTATAGAGAGGATGTTATTATTATGAAAGAAATCTTAGAAAAATCCGAACATAAAATGGGGAAAACTCTTCAAATTCTTCAAGAGGAGTTTGCTTCACTTCGTGCAGGCAGAGCAAATCCTGCGGTATTAGATAAAATAATGGTTAACTATTATGAAACACCAACACCAATAAATCAGCTTGCTGCTGTTTCGGTTTCCGAGGCGAGAGTGCTTATTGTTCAGCCTTGGGATACTTCAGTACTGCACATGATTGAGAAAGCCATTCAAACTTCAGATTTAGGTATCAATCCGAATAACGACGGCAGAGTTATCCGTCTTGTTTTTCCCGCACTGAATGAGGAGCGTCGCCGCGACCTCGTTAAAGAGATAAATAAAACTGCTGAAAACGCCAAAGTTTCTATCCGTGCAGTTAGACGTGATGCAATTGAGAAGCTTAAAGCAAAAGAGAAAACAAAGGAACTAACCGAGGACGATTTGAAGCAGGCAGAAAAGAAAATTCAAGATTTAACTGATAAATACTGTAAAGACACGGATAAAATAGCGGATAAAAAAGAAACTGAAATTATGGAAATTTAGTTTAAAAGAGGTATAAAATTTGTTTTTTTCTAAAAAATCTACGGTATCGCAGCGAATAATTCCTAAGCANATCGGTATAGTTATGGATGGCAATGGGAGATGGGCAAGTAAACGAAAGCTACCCAGAACAGCGGGGCATACTGTCGGCGCGTCAAATTTCAGAACAATTACAAAATATGCTTCAAAAATAGGTGTTAAGTATCTGACAATGTATGCTTTTTCAACCGAAAACTGGAAGAGACCCAGTGAAGAGGTTGGCTCGCTGATGAAGCTTTTCAAGCAATATCTTCAGGAGGCATTGCAAGATTTCACCGAGGAGAACATCAAAGTTAATTTTATCGGTGATGTTTCAAAGTTCCCGCCGGATTTGCAGAGTTTAATTCACGAGGTTGAAGCTGAGTCTGCATCAAAAACGGGTATGGTTCTGAACCTTGCTATGAATTACGGCGGCAGAGCTGAAATTGTGCATGCAATTCAAAGTATTGCTGAAGATATAAAATGCGGTAATACAAAAATTGATGATATTGATGAAAGTTTAGTTTCAAGCAAGTTATATACCACTGGTCAGCCCGACCCTGAGCTCATAATCAGACCCAGCGGTGAGCAGAGAATTTCAAATTTTCTCATATGGCAGAGTGCGTACTCCGAATTTGTATATTTTGATATTCTTTGGCCGGATTTTAAAACAAAAGACCTTGACAATGCAATTGATATTTTCTCGTCGAGAAATAGGCGGTTTGGCGGGATATAAATTAAATTTAGAATTAACGATATAATTCCGTTTTGAAGGGAACCAATAGATGAAACAACGTATAATTTCAGGTATAGTGCTTGCAGTTTTTTGTATAGCGATAATCTTTTTTAATTATTCTTTTCCTTTTGCTTTAAATATGGCTTTGGCACTTATTTCTGTTTGTTGTATATATGAAATAATGAAAGCACTTTCGTTGTTAAAAAGTTGGGCTTTTCTAATTCCCTCAGTTTTAATTTCAGCGGTTGTTTTCTTCGTGCCGAATAGGGAAGCGCAATTTTTATCATACTGTGTTTATACACTTCTTGTGTTTTTAGCGTTGCTTCGCTATCACAAAGATGTAACTTTTAAAGAGTTGGCCGTTATTTACAGTATGGCTGTTTTAATACCGTGTGCTTTAAAAACACTAATTGATTTACGTACATTGAGCGATAGCCATGGAATGTTTTATGTTATAATTGCAGTCAGTGTTGCATGGGCTTCTGATGTTGGTGCTTTTTTTGCGGGGACTTTTTTTGGTAAACACAATCTTGCTCCTGAAATCAGTCCCAAAAAGACAATTGAGGGCGCAGTTGGCGGCTTAATTCTTAACATATTGTTCTTGCTCGCTATGGGGTTTGTATTTTCGCAAGTAGTCTATGGCGGTGAGGTTCATTCCAGTTATCTGTCATTGTTCTTAATAGGACTTTTGGGTACACCCATCTCAATAATTGGAGATTTGAGCTTTTCATTGATAAAGAGAAGCTGTCATATTAAAGATTTTGGTCAGGTGATACCGGGACATGGAGGACTTCTTGACAGGTTCGATTCTGTAATTTTTACAGCTCCGTTTGTTTTGATACTCTGTATGTTTTTACCAATTGTTCCATAATTAAATTTTATAATAAACTGATTTTGTTCATATTGAGGGCATATATATAATGGAAATAAAAAAACTTTCACTTCTCGGATCAACAGGTTCCATAGGAAAACAAACTTTAAATGTCGTTCGCAATTTGAATTGCGGCGACAATTTTCCTGTTGAGATAAAGGTTCTGGCGGCGGCTTCAAATGTCGCAGAACTCGAAAAGCAAATTCGGGAATTTAAACCGCAGGCAGCAGCCGTTTTTGATGAAAATGCGGCAAAGAGTTTAAAAGAGAATATCAGGGATCTAAATGTAAAGGTTCTGAGCGGTATTGATGGACTCTGCGAGGCTGCGGCATGGGATAGTGCAGATACTGTGCTGAATTCTGTTGTTGGTATGGTTGGACTTCGTCCGACACTTGCTGCAATTGAAGCTAAAAAGACTCTTGCACTTGCGAATAAAGAAACACTTGTTGCAGGCGGAAGCATTGTTATGCGAGCGGCAAGAGAAAACAATGTTAAAATTTTACCTGTAGACAGCGAGCATTCGGCAATTTTCCAATGCTTGGAGGGCTGTCATGATAAAAAATCTCTTAAAAAATTGATTTTAACTGCGTCAGGCGGTCCTTTTTTCGGTAAGAATATTAATGAGCTCAGAGATATAACCCCAAAGGAAGCTCTAAATCATCCAACTTGGGCTATGGGTTCAAAAATAACTATTGATTCTGCAACAATGATGAACAAGGGGCTTGAGGTTATTGAGGCTTCATGGCTTTTTGATATTCCTGCGGGTGACATAGATGTTGTAATTCATCGTGAGAGTGTTGTGCATTCATTGATTGAATATAGGGATAATTCAGTAATTGCACAGCTTGGTGTTCCTGATATGCGAATTCCAATTCAGTATGCTATGACGTATCCTGAAAGGTTTGTTTCACCTGTTGATGAGCTTAATTTAGCCAAATATGCGAATTTAAGTTTTTTTGAACCGGATTTAGGCACATTCAAATGTTTAAAAATAGCATATGAAGCTATAAATGCAGGAGAACTTAAACCTGCCGCTGCGAATGGAGCAAATGAAGTTGCCGTTGACCTTTTCTTAAATGAAAAAATTTCGTTTTTGGATATTGCAGAACTTGTGCAGGGAGCAGTTGAAAATCAATCTGCCACAGCGGCTAAAAGTCTTTCAGATGTGCTTGATGCAGACAAAAAAGCAAGAGAGTTTGTATTAGCCGCAATTTAAGTTAATGAGGAGTGATTTGTTTTGACAATATTGTCGAATATTTTATTAATACTTATCGGAGTTTTGTTATTTGAATTTGTGATATTTTTTCACGAGCTTGGACATTTTATGACGGCAAAGGCATCAGGTATTAAAGTTAATGAGTTTGCCTTGGGAATGGGACCGAAAATTTTTGGCTTCAAGCGAGGTGAAACCGATTATACACTCAGACTTTTTCCAATTGGCGGATACTGCGCTATGGAGGGAGAAGATGAGGCCAGTGATGATGGCAATGCTTTCGGAACAAAGCCGGTTTGGAAGAGAATGATTGTTATAGTCGCCGGTGGAATTATGAATATAATTCTTGGTTTTATATTAATGATTATTGTACTTGTACCGCAAGAGCGCTTTGCTACAACACAAATTGCAGGATTTGCGGAGGATTCTAAAATTGAGCAGGCTGGGATGACTGTTGATGATGAGATAGTTGAAATTGATAACTATGCTATATATACCGATAGAGATTTGAGTTTTGCGCTTGCATTTGCAAATCCGGATTCAATAGATTTTGTGGTTAAACGCGATGGTCAATTAGTCCGTTTTGATGATGTTAAGATGAATTCACAGAAAACTGCAGAGGGGAGAAATGTTGTTTCTCTAGACTTTTTTGTGAAAGGTGAGAACCGAACAGTTTCAAATGTAATCAACAGAGCCTTTAAGGATACTTTCTCAATGAGCAGAATGGTTATTGAAAGCCTAAAGGGCATGGTTACAGGTAGATTTAGCATAAATGAAATGGCGGGACCAATCGGTACTGCGCAAATTATTTCGCAGGCGGCAGGAGAGGGCTTGAAGCAAAGCTTTGGTGTTGCAGTTTCAAATATTTTAATGATTATAATTATGATTAGTGTGAACCTCGGAATTGTTAATTTATTGCCGCTTCCTGCTCTTGATGGAGGAAGATTTGTATTCCTGCTTTTAGAAGCAATATTCAGAAAGCCCGTGCCGCAAAAATATGAAGCATATGTTCATACAGCAGGCTTTGTTTTATTAATTGGATTTATGATATTCATTTCGTTTCATGATATTGTAAGAATTTTTAATGGTTAAAGAATAAACAATTTTTTTGTTTTTGTGTGATAAAAACCAAGAAAGGTAAGAGTGTATTATGAGTATTGAAAGAAGAAACTCTCGCAGAGTTTTTGTTGGCAATGTTCCTGTTGGCGGTGGTGCTCCTATTTCGGTACAGTCTATGCTCAGCGTACCTTCAACCGATATTATAGGAAGCGTTGAACAGGCAGTTGAGCTTGAAAAGGCAGGCTGTGAAATTGTCAGAGCGGCAATACCAAATATGGCGGCGATTGCGTTAATTCCTGCGATAAAGGAAAAAATATCTATTCCACTTGTAGCAGATATTCATTTCGATTATAAACTTGCACTCGAATCTGTTGCCGCAGGGGTTGATAAGGTTCGTATTAATCCGGGTAACATTGGTGATGACAGCAGAGTTAAAGCTGTTGTTGATGTGTGCAGAGCTAAGAATATACCAATTAGAATTGGTGTGAATACAGGTTCTCTTGAAAAGAATATCCTTGCAAAGTATGGTGAGCCAACGGCTGAGGCTTTGGTTGAGAGTGCGTTGTATCATGTGTCCTTGCTTGAAAAATTTGACTTTGAGGATATTTTGATTTCTCTTAAAGCCTCGTCAGTTGATATGACAATTAAGGCATATGAGCTTATCGCTGAAAAATGCAATTATCCTCTTCATCTCGGTGTGACCGAGGCAGGCACAGCTCATATGGGATTGGTTAAATCTGCAATTGGTATTGGCAGTCTTTTACAGCATGGAATAGGAGATACAATCAGAGTTTCGCTAACTGCAAACCCAACTGAGGAGATTAGTGCAGCGAATGACATATTAAAAGCGTTGAATCTAAAAAAAGGTGCAAAACTTATTTCTTGTCCAACATGCGGCAGAACAAGAATTGATCTCATTTCGCTTGCTCAAAGTGTTGAGCAAGCCTTGGCAGATTGTGAAAAGGATATAACAGTTGCGGTTATGGGCTGTGCAGTTAACGGACCGGGAGAGGCTCGTGAGGCAGATATTGGTATTGCGGGCGGTATT
>JGI994J12354_10004052_pt1 | contig 13352 bp, 10 predicted proteins | sample IntmicLarv3ML3BL_FD_12354 | JGI IMG/M metagenome (IMG submission 12354)
AGACCACCATCTGATCCCAGCAAGTATACAACCAAGAATAGCGAACCAATCATTGTGATACCTACAGTTGCCACCATACCATTAGTAATTGCTCTAATGAATGGAATCTGTCCGAACTTAATCATTGGTACAGAAAACTTGTCCATTATTTCCATGAAGCCATCCATAAATGATCTCTTCTGTGTAGACATATACTATCTCTCCTCCTGTTTTTCTAAATGTAAATGTTCGGGTAAATCTTGGCCAAAAAGATTTACTGACATCTTACAAGAAAATAATAACAATATCATAGTTAATTATCTATGGCAACAGATGTCATATATAATGCCACATGCTTAGTCATTTCTTCATTATAACTCAAATTAAAAAACAGTAACGTGAGTAACAATCAGACCCAATGCCTTTTTATAGTCAGCTCATTTCGTATTCTTTTCATAATAATGTGATAATATTAAGAAAACAAATTATATTGCTATTTTCTAGTGAAATCACTACCTTACTATAGCAGTGAAAAACAATGTACGCAGGAGACTAAAATGAACATTAACCAGACCGATTTACAAATCATCAAATTATTACTTATATCAGAAAGTTACATATCTTCTTATGAAATATCGACCTCTTTAGGTATGAGCAGAAGGTTTGTTAGGGATGAAATGAACAATGTTCGCAAAACCCTTAAGTCACTAGGCTACACTTTAGAATCATCAACTTCCAAAGGGTATCGAATCAAAACAAATTCCAATTCTCTTAGTGAACTACTTGAAGTACTCGAGGACGCTGAAAAGAGTTGGAATTTGTCTGTTCCTCAGAACTTTGAGGAGCGTTTTTCGTATATCCGCCTGCGCTTATTAAGGACTGATAATTATGTCAAAATTGATAATCTAGCTGAGGAATTGTCGATTAGTAGAGCGACGATTTCTAATGACCTTAAAACCGTTAGGGCAGATTTAGAAGCCAGAGGGCTTTACATTAAACAGAAGCCCAATTTTGGACTTTTTGTTGAAGGCAGTGAAATTGAACATCGAAAGTTTATCTGCGATATCATTTTCTCTCAGTTTGCTTCAAAAGATAATTTCTATGAATTTCTGCGTTGCTCCGTCCAAGAAGAAAGTGTTTTGGAAAGTACAATTGTCTCCATCATCAATAGATATTTCGGATTATCAGATATTGCATTAGCTGATTTCCTATTATACATTTCCGTAAGCCTAGAAAGAATCAACAAAAATAAGTGCTTAACAAGCACACTTGATGTCAGCGAATATAGCTCTAGAATTGAGTTTGCTATTGCAAGTGAAATAGCTGAACTGATTGAAAAAGAACTCGGCATCACCCTTAATCAATACGAAATAACTCAAACAGCCATTGAACTTATCAGTAGAAGAGCTTCCTTCTTAAGGCGTAAGGAAGGGAACATTAAATACTACGATGATGTCTATGAAATCTTAGATTTGATATATCGCAAAACTAGGATTGATTTAAGAGGCGATTATTCATTAAGAACCTTCTTATCAGACTACATTCCTACTGCTTTGTTTAGAGATAAATTCAACACTAAACTCAGAACCCCTTTGTATATTGCCCTAGAGTCGCATTACCCTTTGGCATATTCCTTGGTAAGAATTGCCAATGAGCATTTCCACGAAAAGTATGGTTTCAACTTAAGTTCCAGTGAACGCAGTTGGATATCCGTTTTCATGCAAAATGCCCTCCTTGAACTAGGCAATTACAAAAAAAGAGTGATGGTTATTTGCGGAATGGGAAGAGGAATGACTGAACTGGTGCGGGAGCAATTAAGCGAAAGGTTTAGCAAGGAATTTGATATTATTGATACAATTCAGTATTACGCCTTCAAAAATAGCAAAGTTGAAAACTATGATTTCATAATTTCAATGATTCCACTTGATGAAAAACTGGATGTTCCAGTATTAAAAATATCATCGATATTTGATGAAAGGGATGTAGACAAAATACGTTTCTTTCTGGATCAAAACTACAAACTTTCAGCCATTGAACTTTGTTTTAACCCAGAGTTGTACATCAACTATACTGGAGCAAAAAGGAAAAATAACCTAATAAATGCCTTCATTCAAAACCTTAAGCTAAAGTTCTTCTTAACTGATAACACGATTAACTCAGCAATAATGTATGATGAAAAAAGATTTAATGTCATTGAATATGATAAGGGCATTGCAATAGTTAATATCGGTTTTTCTATCAACTCAAGTTCTATTGTATCAGTGCTGAATTTGAGCAAACCTTTTACTTGGAATACCAAACCATCGCGCACCTTTATCTTTGTATCCCTTAAAAGCAAGACTGACTTAACGCTGCTTTCCATCACTAATGCCATCGACAATTATAGTAGAGATACTTCGCAAACCAAAGAATTAGCAGACTTAGCATATGAAGATTTTATCGACACCCTTAAGCAATATGAACATAGATTTACGCGTAGAAGCTAACTATGCCTAAGTCCTTTTGAAAGTAAATCGTATAATCAAAAAGAACCCCTTTCCAAGCGAATGTAACTTTTGGCACCAATTAGCGTGCTGCTATTGATGCTTTAACCACTAGCAACCCTTTTTCAAGTCACTATCACTATTTCCTCACTATCAATAAAGGCAACGTTTTTGCGTTGCCTTTATGTTAAATCACTATGTTAATAATCTTATTCTTTACCACGATAACCTTGCGAATCGTTTTACCTTCAAGTTGTGCCTTAACAACGTCAAGTTTCATAGCCTCAGTATGCACAACATCATCGGCAACGTCTTTGGCAATTACAAATTTACCACGCATCTTGCCATTTATTTGCACAATGATATCAACTTCATCTTCGACTAATATCGCTTCATCATAAATAGGCCAACTAACATAACTGATACCCTTACTACCACTTACTAAATCAGCATATAACTCTTCGGCCAAATGAGGAGCAAAACATGAAAACATCTGTAAAAACCCTTTGGCATACTCAATATATAGAGTTTCAGCCTTATAGCATTCATTGACAAAAATCATCATCTGAGAAATAGCAGTATTCATATTCAAAGTATCAATATCATTGGTTACTTTTTTAATCGTTGCATGATAAATACGATCTAGACTATGGTCATTATTATCAGATACTTTATCAAGTTCTGTATATAAACGATGAACTCTTTCTAACCACCGTTTAGCTCCATCCATGCCATTATTACTCCAAGGAAGTGCAGATTCAAGTGGTCCCATGAACATTTCGTATACTCTCAAGGCATCAGCTCCATGCGATTCAATCAGACCGTCAGGATTAATAACATTGCCTCTAGATTTGGCCATCTTTTCCCCGTTTTCACCCAAAATCATTCCTTGATGGAATAATCTAGTGAAAGGTTCCTTGGTTGTAACAATACCGCAATCATAAAGTACTTTATGCCAGAAACGAGCATACAATAAATGCAATACTGCGTGCTCTGCTCCGCCCACATATAAGTCAACTGGTAACCAATGTTCTAGCAGCTTTGGATCGCCGATTTCTTTATCATTCTTAGGGTCGATATAACGCATATAATACCAACACGAACCAGCCCATTGCGGCATAGTATTTGTTTCTCTAGTCCCCTTTTGGCCGTCAATTGTTACTTCTAACCATTCCGTGCAGTTCGCTAGTGGGCTTTCACCAGTATCAGATGGACTGAAGTTGTCAGTATCCGGAAGTTCTAATGGAAGTTCATCTATGTCTACTGTACGCATTGTTCCATCACTCATATGAATAATTGGAATTGGTTCACCCCAGTAACGTTGACGCGAGAATAGCCAGTCTCTTAACTTATAAGTAGTTTTAGCTTCGCCACAATTATGTTCTTGTAACCAAGCAATCATTTTATCAATCGCTTCTTGTTTGCCTAAACCATCCATAAAACCCGAATTAACATGAATTCCGTCTTCCGTAAAGGCAGCTTCATCGATATTGCCACCTTTTAATACTTCAATAATTTCCAATCCGAATTTTCTGGCAAATTCATAGTCTCTTTCATCATGGCCAGGTACTGCCATAATCGCTCCTGTACCATATGATGCTAATACATAATCACTAATCCAAATCGGCACTTCTTTACCATTGACTGGATTAATAGCATAAGCTCCGGTGAACACACCAGTTTTATCCTTATTCAAATCAGTTCTTTCTAAATCTGATTTAGTAGCACAAATTTTCTTATATGCTTCAATCTCATCGCGCTTAGCACTAGTGCTAATTTGCTCAACAAATGGATGCTCTGGCGACATTACACAATAGGTAGCCCCAAACAACGTGTCGCATCTAGTTGTAAATACTGTGAATTCCTTGTCAGTGTCTTTAATCTTGAACACCACATTAGCTCCAACACTTTTACCAATCCAGTTTATCTGCATTTCCTTAGTGGATTGCGGCCAATCACATAGTTCTAAATCTTCCAATAGCCTTTCAGCATATTCCGTTATCCTTAATACCCATTGACGCATTGGTTTTCTAATAACTGGGTAATCTCCTCTTTCACTTTTGCCATCAATAACTTCTTCATTAGCTAAGACTGTTCCAAGCTCTGGACACCAGTTAACAGGAATCTCATCCACATAAGCTAAACCCATATCGTAGATTTTCGCAAATATCCATTGAGTCCACTTGTAATAGTCTGGATCTGTTGTTGATAATTCCTTGCTCCAGTCATAACTAAAACCAAAAGACTTTATTTGTTCTCTAAAGTGATCAATATTTTCTTTGGTGAAAAGTGCAGGATGATTACCAGTTTGGATCGCAAATTGTTCCGCTGGTAAACCAAAAGCGTCAAACCCCATCGGATGAAGTACATTAAAACCTTGCATCCGTTTCATTCTGCTAATTACATCAGTTGCGGTATAACCTTCAGGATGTCCAACATGTAGCCCTTTACCGCTTGGATATGGAAACATGTCTAAACAATAGTATTTCGGTTTACTCATATCATAAACGTCACACTCAAAAGTTCTATTTTCCTCCCAAATTCGCTGCCATTTCTTTTCAATTTCTTGATGATTAAAAGCCATTCTCATATTCCTCCTTCTTCCAAATAAAAACGCCCTCATCTTCTAAGGACGTATTAAACACGCGGTACCACCTTAGTTCATACAAAAATTTGTATGCCCTTCATTACTCTTAACGCAAGTTAACGGATAAACTTTTCTGATTATCAGCTCCAAGACGAGTTCATTTCCGATTCCTATCAATTTTCACCAACCATTGACTCTCTATCAAGAATTTTGAAACTACTACTTCTATTCTTCGCTTATGGATAAATAATAACGAATTTTACTCCCAGTGTCAAACATAACTAGTTAGTTGTGTCTTTTAGGAAATAGCACTTGTAAATACTGCTACCAATTTCAGAAATTGCCACGATAAGTACCACCAAGATAGCAACTATTTGCGCCTGAGCAATGATATCACTTATTCTCAATTGAGTAAATTCTGTATGTTTGACGATGGTATCAATAATGGATGGATTAACAATGTCATTTCTTAGAAAAAACATCACCGTAATCCCAGAAGCTACCAATTGGTAAATAAGATTGCTGATAATCAGCCTAGTGTTCCATTTAGCATAGACAATTTTCATGATACTGACTAGGCAACTCAATACAAATGATAAAACAAACAAGCCCATAAAACTTCTAAATACACTGATATTTATGACATCACCAATTGAAATTATCTCGCCATTAGTAAATAGCGCCATCCATGCAGCATTAGTCATAATTGTAAAGGAAAATACGCTAAAGAATATCATTTCAATCACTAATTCTGCAATTGTTTCAACACGCGAGATTAGTCTTTTTTTATTCCCATCAACAACAATATCCTGTTGGTCAGAAAGTTCTGGCAATTCATTAGGGTCCCATTCATTTTCTAATTTCCTAGTCCCGAAGTTCTCATAAATCGCAAACCCTAATGTAACCCAAAAGAAAGCACTTAGCGATACTTCCCAAAATGAGGAAACTGATTTGACAATAAAACTAGCGAATATACCCAGTAAATTGAAAGGGCTCGCTACAAAATCACCTAATATATTTAGCACTCCCATAACTAAACTGAATACTATTACGGCAAAACATACCACTTTAAGGATGTTTAGATAGCTGTCAAGTAGTTCTGGCCCTATTAAGTACCTTTTTTTGCTACGATATTGACTAGCTAACACACGAGGGTGTCCAAATGATTTTAAAACTTCCTTTGTTTTTTCTTCATCATATTCATCTACTTGTTCCAAAATATTAGAAATCAATTCTTCTTTTATTTCGACTCTTTCATCAACCGGCAAAAACTTTATTACTTCGTTGACATAGCGCTCAATTATATCACTCATCATTTTTCCTCCTATAGCAAGCGGTCAATATCATCTTTGACCTTTTCCCACTCCGAAACTAATTCTTCAAACAAATCCATTCCCTCATTACTCAAAACATAATATTTGCGAGGCTTACTTTCATTAGTATCCCATTCACTAAGTAAAATCTCTTGTTTCTGTAATCTTCTTAGCATTGGATATAAGGTTCCCGGTTCAATAGACACACCCAAGTCTTGTAAATCTTGTAATAATGAATATCCATACTTTTTATCTTGCAACTGACTTAACACCGATAAAATTAGAGTTCCTCGACGCAGTTCAATAAACAAATTATCTCTTATACTTTTATCAATCATATGAACCTCCTCAGTTGCATTATACTGTATGACATACACTATTGTCAATAATATAATATTAAATTTGCATACCATTAGCAAAATAGACTTGTCAAAACCGCTTGTGGTATAATTCCATCAGAAAGGACATCTACTCCTAAGGGGGATTTATGAGTGATGTAAGGGAAATATATTATGTTTCAAAAAAGATTATTCAGATCTCTTGTTTATTTATTGCTGTCCTGTATCTTATTTGTTAATCTTGTAGGCTGTACAACAAATGTTGGGACCGATATCACGTCGCCCACGCCTAACGAGATAGTTGGAAAAGAAATGGATGAGAAATTTAAAAACGCATCAATGAATTTCGCTATTGAATTATTTAAGAAATCAAATGACACGACTGAAAACACTTTGATTTCACCACTATCAATAACATTCGCTTTAGCGATGGTTACCAATGGTGCTAATAACAACACCCTATCCCAATTGGAAAATGTTTTAGGAAAAGATATCAGTATTGATGAATTAAATGAATACTTGTATACCTATTTAAAGAACCTACCAAGTAGTGAGCAAGCTAAATTCCATTTGGCAAATTCCATTTGGTTTAAGGATACGGAAGGATTTAAAGTAGAAGACGAATTCTTGCAAAAGAATGCTGATTATTACAACGCTGCGCTTTATAAAGAACCGTTTAACGACAAAACTGTGGGAAAAATCAATCGCTGGGTTAAAGATAACACCATGAATATGATCAAAGAAATCATTAAGAATTTAGACCCGGAAACAATGGTGGTTTTGCTAAATGCGTTGGCAATAGATGCAAAATGGGATGTTCCTTATGATTTAGAAGATATTCATAAAGCTCAATTTCATAACTTCATGGGAAAAGAAATTGAAGTTGATATGATGTATTCTACGGAAAATATTTATCTAGAAGATGAGAACACTACCGGGTTTATTAAAAACTATGCTGAGAACAGTTACAGTTTCGTGGCATTACTGCCGGCGGAAAATGTTGATATCCAAACATATGTTTCGCAGTTAACTGCTGACACAGTTAAGAAGTTATTAAACAATAAACAGGAAACAACTGTAAGTGCAGCTTTGCCTAAATTCAGTTATGAGTTCGAGATTAAAATGAATGACGTTTTATTAAATATGGGAATTGTTGATGCTTTTGATGAAAATACTGCAGATTTTTCGAAAATGAGTACTACACCGCTTGCCATCAGCAAGGTAATCCATAGAACATTTATTCAAGTTGATGAGTTGGGTACTAAAGCTGGAGCAGTTACTGCAGTTATTGTCGATTCAGCTTCCGCCATAATAGATGAAAAAATAGTTACTCTTGATCGCCCTTTTGTTTACATGATTATTGATCAAAAAACTAACCTTCCTATCTTTATTGGTACTGTTATTGATTTCAAAAACTAAGATAGGTAAAATTGTGACTATGAACATAAACAAAGCCACTATCAGTTTGGTAGCAGCAACCACACTAACGCTTTCACTGTTTGGTTGTGTAAATGAAATAAGAGGTGAACCAATTATGCTTCCTGAATCTAATAACGTTGTCGGGTTACAACTTGATGACAAATACCTTAGCAGTTCTATGGATTTTTCCATCGAAATATTTAAAAAAACTTACACTTCAGAAATAAATACCTTGGTATCCCCTTTGTCAATTGTGACTGCTCTAGCGCTTGCTGCGAATGGAGCAGACAATGAAACACTAAAGCAAATGGAACATGTTTTGACTAATGGTCTACCAATTGCTGAGTTTAACGGATACTTATATACTTACATTAACTCCTTGCCTTCAAACGAAAAAGCAAAGTTCCATCTAGCCAATTCTATTTGGTTCAAAGATGTAGCCTCCTTGAAAATGCAAGATGACTTTTTACAAACAAGTGTCGACTATTATGATACTAGCATTTTCAAAGAAATCTTCGATAGTACAACTGTAAGCAAAGTAAACAGTTGGGTAAAAGAAAACACTCATGAAATGATCGACAAAATCATTGATAGCATTGATTCCGCTATGGTAACATTTTTGATTAACGCATTAGCTTTTGAAGCAGAATGGGCAAAGCCTTATACCCTTGAAAACATTAATGATGATATTTTCATTGACATTACTGGTGAAAAGAAAGATATTGTCATGATGCATTCAGATGAAAGTATCTATCTAGAAAATGATAAAGCAACTGGTTTTATTAAGCCATATGCAAATGATACTTATAGTTTTGTCGCTATATTACCTAATGAAAGTGTCGATTTCAACGACTATGTTAATCAACTTGATAGCAAGGAAATAATCGATTTATTGAGTAAAAGAAAACATGAAAAAGTAGTTACATCACTACCAAAATTTGAGTATGATTTCTCAATCAAATTAAGTGATACCTTATTTAGTATGGGCATGCAAGATGCTTTTATTGGCCCTAAAGCTGATTTTACTAAAATGGCTATCTCTGATGCGGGAAATATCTACATTTCTGATGTAATACACAAAACCTACATCAAAGTTGATGAATTGGGTACTAAAGCCGGTGCTGTTACGGCCATAATCATGAAGAGCTTTGCGTTTTTTGAAGAGTCACCAAAGGAAGTAATTCTTGATCGCCCATTCATTTATATGATTGTTGACAACAAGACAAATTTACCAATTTTCATCGGCACTGTAATTACCTTTAGCAACAAATAGCAAAAATCATTAAGGTAATTAAACACAATAAACAGTATGGTTTGTTACAACTATACTGTTTTATTTTTGGGTAGGTTTTTTAATCAAGTAGAAAAACATTTTTTCACGCCGTTTGACATAACAGATATCCCCAATGTATAATATTTGTGGGAATGAAGGTCTCCCTTGGCAACAGCCTAAACCGTTTTTTTATAAGCTGATGACTTCTGCTTTATGCAGATATTGTCGGCTTTTTTGTTTCAAATTTAAAAAAACTGCTGGTACTGCACAAATCGTTTTCATCAGTTTTTAATATTCAGGAGGTTAACAAATATGCTTACTAGTTTAGCTTTAGTTTTTTTATGTGGTATGTTACTAGGCAGGTTTTTTAAACTAATTGGGTTGCCTAATTTACTTGGCATGCTGATAACCGGCATAATACTGGGCCCCAACATGCTAAACTTGTTGGAATCCAACATATTACTAGTATCGGCAGATTTAAGGCAACTAGCCTTAATAATCATACTTACAAGAGCAGGTTTCTCATTAGACACAAATGACTTGAAGAAAGTAGGTAGGCCTGCAATCCTAATGTGCTTTATTCCTGCTTGTTTTGAGATCATTGGGGTGATGATGCTTGCCCCGGTAATATTGAATATTTCAGTAGTTGAAGCGGTGATTATGGGAGCAGTAGTCGCTGCTGTATCTCCCGCTGTTATCGTTCCTAAGATGCTACTTCTTATGGAAAAAGGTTATGGAACCAACAAATCTATCCCCCAAATGATAATGGCTGGGGCTTCGGTTGACGATGTCTTTGTGATTGTCATTTTTACGGCAGCAGTTGGACTAGCACAAGGCAAAGCAATTTTAGCACTAGGCCTTTTACAGATACCAGTGTCAATTGTCACCGGTATAATTTTCGGAATGATTTTAGGTCAAGTATTGATTGTTTTTTTTCAAAAGGTACATATACGTGATTCATCAAAAGTTATTATTTTACTAAGTATCTCTTTTTTGTTGGTGGCATTTGAAAATATCAGCATAATGCCATTTTCAGGTCTTTTAGCCATCATGAGTATCGGCATAGCTATTCAAAAAAGAAGTCCCATTGTAGCCACACGTTTATCTAAAAAGTGTTCAAAATTATGGATTGGTGCTGAGGTAGTTTTATTCGTTCTTGTTGGTGCAAGTGTTAATTTGAATTATGTTTTTGCATCAGGTATATCAACTGTAATCGTCGTTATTGGAGCTTTGCTATTTCGTATGTTTGGTGTCTTTGTTTGTACACTAAAAACGAATATTTCCATTAAGGAAAGAATCTTCTGTATGATTGCTTATCTGCCAAAAGCAACAGTACAAGCTGCTATTGGCTCCCTTCCTTTGGCAATGGGATTACCTTGTGGAAATATTGTCTTAACTGTTGCTGTACTTGCAATTTTGATTACAGCACCACTTGGTGCATTAGGTATTGACTTGACATACAAAAAACTATTGTCTTATCAAGAAACAACAAATAACCAAACTATATAACGGTTAGTTTCTAGTATTCTCCCTTTTCTAGATAAAGCAGTATCCTAGTGTAATGAAAACCAGAATCATTTTGATATTCTTCAAAACTAGCATATTCTATTTCAGAAAGAATTGTTACTAAACGCGTTTCATCCTCAAATTCTATCATGTATTGAAACGGCCCTTCAAAAGTAGTTTCATCACCACCGAATCTGTCACGGGAAGAATCGTGTGCATAGTAGAATAGACCATCCAGATATGAAACGTATAAAAGTATCGGGTCTCCTTCAATGGTATATAGAACTATGATAATTGCTGCATTTTCCTTTTGCTCAACACTAGCGATAAACACATCCCAAACTTCTTGATTCTTTATTTCACCTGTAACATAGGCATATACATTTAATTCTTCCAGATCTTTGATATACATTTTTTGGGGATAGGCGTCAAATATCTTCTGAATGCTGTCTTTACTAGATAAGTCAAAAATACCAATAACTGGTTCTTTCCAATCGCTGTTATCGTTTGGGGAACTGATGTAATCGCACGACGATAAAACCAAACCAAGCACAAGCACAAAAGTAACTATTATAATCCTTTTCATTTATTGGCCCTCCTTTTTTATGCTTAAGGCTATTTTTCAACAAATCCACTAAGCGGGCAATAATCACAGCATGCAAATTTAAGACTAACTAAACAAATCTACTAGTGATAACTAGTTGATAAAACTTTTTTCGTTATGTCTTTGTGGGTATGCCAATCTTTATTAACAAACTCTTTTACAAACAATTCATCAATAAAGTCCACATCACCTCTTATTTCGCAACGCTTACTAAGTAGCATATCGTAAATATCCAAATAAACTACAACATCACAATCAAGAATCACAAACCCAAACAACGGAAAGCCAGGTTTGACTGATATTTTTTCATACACTAACCCATATATTTTATTCATTGTTTCATTTGTAATTGGCGTTATGTTTCTTTAATATCTGCACTCAGTTGTTCACTGTAAATGCCTCTACCATATGCGCCACCTCATTACAATTTTCGAAATTTGGCTACAACTATTATGATCATTTATTTCAGTTATCAATAGTCATTTTTCGCTACTACAATTTCATCTTATAACAAAGAAATATTTTTTACAAACGTCTACTTCCTACTTACTAGATATAGTACTGGGGAATTATCAACTTTTGTCTGATATGTACTAAGTAAATAATCTTCATTTTCAAGATAGTCCAACACACTAATCATTTCCTTTTTACCCTCTTTGTGCCCAGGGTAAAAGCAAATGCAAACCCAGCCATTTTCGCTTAGCATTTCTAGAACATTTTTTAGCGATTGTAATGTAGTTTCTGCCCTTGTTGTAATTGCTTTGTCTTGATTCGGTAGATACCCCAAGTTATAGATGGCAAAATCAATTGGTTCGGATATATAATTAGCAATATTCACATGATTATCGTTAATCAATTTATAGTTGGTAAATGACTTAAGGCGGTTAGTGGTAATTTCTATTGCCTGTGGTTGAATATCAAAACCATAAACAAATTTACACCGCTCGCAAAGGAAAACAATGTCATTACCATTACCAACCGTCATGTCAACACCAATCATAGCGTCATTCACCAACTCATTGATTAATATATGCGACATCTTGGTTATGGTAGGATGCTTCATCCAGACACCTTCTTTCCCTGCCAAGTATTTTGTTTTTTCATCTCTTTATCAATATCATTTAAGACAGCAGTTTTCTTCAAAGTCCACTTCGGCTCTAGCAACATATCTGCTAAACCATCCCCAGTCAATCTTTGAATGACGATATTGGCCGGCAGGTATTCTAATTGTTTTATTACTGTTAAAATGTATTGTTCCTTAGTTAACAACTCCCATGGTTGTTTTTGATATTCTAAGGCTAGCCTTGAACCTTTGACTAGATGAAGCATATGAATTTTAAGAGCATCAATTGGCAGTTTTCCTACTTCTCTAGCACTTTCAACCATCATTTCTGCTGTTTCATTTGGCAAACCATTCAATAGATGAACACAAATTTTACAATTAGTTTTTGATAATCGCTCAACAACATCTAGGAATTGTTGATAGGTGTGTTTACAGTTAAGGCTATCCGTGGTTGTATCATGTATTGATTGCAAACCCAACTCAATCCACACATCTTTTTGCTGTGATATTTGAGCTAAGTATTCAAGGCATTCATCATCAATACAATCACTTCTTGTGCCAATGCAAATAGCAACGATGTTTTGATTTTCAACAAATGGCTGAAAAATACTCTCAAGTTTTTCCAGCGGAGCATACGTATTAGTGAACGCTTGAAAATATGCCATCGCTAGACAATCAGGCCACTTGTTGTGCATAACACCATAACGTTGCTCAAATTGCTGATGCAGATTTTTCTCAATATCAATTGGAAAATCTCCCGCCCCTTTTTCACTACAAAAAGTGCAGC
>JGI994J12354_10004053_pt1 | contig 13351 bp, 10 predicted proteins | sample IntmicLarv3ML3BL_FD_12354 | JGI IMG/M metagenome (IMG submission 12354)
CCGTCTCTTTTTTTCACCCGTTTCTTAATTTTTTCATTACTCTTCTTAGTCTTCATTTTTTTAATTTTCATTTACTGTTTTCTGTATTTTTTTTTCCGTTTACTCTGTGCTGTCTTCCAACATTTCCGGCTTCACTTTTCCGATGAACGGAACGATGAACGCACAAATTATTCCTTCTATTATCATAAGCGGGGCATTCATAACCATTAAGAGGAATAAGGTCAGTCCGAATGTCGACCCTGTTAAAACGGAAGCGAGTGTTGAAAGCACGGGGATGTTTGACACAATATCAAATAATGCGTTCAGACTGCCGAATTGAATTCCGGAGGCGACAAGGACAATTGCCAGCAGGATTGTTGACAAAAAGATTGAAAAAACACTGGCGGCTCCGGCTGAGATTGCGGAATTCGTTTTCTTTGAACAGAATTTATAGACAAAATAAGCCAGCATGGCCGGAAATCCCATCACAAAACTGTTCACGCCAAGAACGGTTATGCCGCCGTTTTGGAGCAGCAGCGCCTGAAGCACAAGTCCGATAAAGATACATATGAATGCCAGCGGGCCGAGCAAAATTCCGACAAGTCCGCTGAGGACCAAATGTAAAGATGTCGGCGGTACCGGAATTCTGAATAAGCAGGCGATAAAAAACGCAGCCGTTATGACAGCGACTAACGGTATCTTTTCTGAAATGTTTCCTATTTTTTTTCGGCTCCACATTATACTGATTACGATAAGTGCAGCCGTTAAAATCCATCCCGCCGCTAAAACACTTCCGGGAAGGACTCCTTCTGATATGTGCATAATTTTTCTCCAATTTCGGCTTTTTTAAAAAGCCTCTTATTAACTTCTATTTTGTTTTATTTATCTTTTGCTACGTTTATCTTTTTCTGTATTACAAAATATTATCTGTTTGAATTATGTTCGTTTTCTTTTTTGCAAATATGTCTCTCTCTTTTCTTTTTTGCAAACATGTCTTTCTCCTTTCTTTTTTTCAAATGTTCTTCATTTTTATTTCCTGTTTCTTTGCTTACCTCCGGTTTTTTGTTCTGCCGCCTGCAAAATCTTTATATATTGCATATGTGTATCATGGCAACAACTGACATGGTAATTATTGTCACGATTTGCAACAAAAATAAGGATTGATTTAAAAATGATAATTCTCGGAATACCGGATCCTGCTATTTTAGCGGCTTATTTGCTTTGTTTCTTCGGAGCTGTCTGGTGTATATATTACGGCATTCGCCACTGGAACGATACGGACTGATTCATGCCGGCCGACTCGGCATTTGTATTTATCGCTGTTTATACCGCTTAAGTTGACTGAAAATTTATTAAAAATATTATGGGGACTCGCATTTTATGGCTTTATCTTTTATTGAAAATTTTTTCACTTCTCTCGGAGTGACGACCGGATTGAACGTACCGCTGTTATTAGCGATGGTTATTCTTTATTTCGGAATCACTTTCCTGCTTGCCTGGTACGGTTACAAAAAAACAAAAACCGCCTCTGACTACATGATTGCCGGACGAAAAACACATCCGTTAATTATGGCGATTTCCTACGGCGCGACATTCATCAGTACGTCGGCGATTATCGGATTCGGCGGCATGGCGGCCACATATGGTATGAGTCTTTTGTGGCTGGCGTTTTTGAACATTTTAGTCGGTATCGTTATTGCTTTCTTAGTGTTCGGCCCGAAAATGAGAAAAATGGGCAAACAGCTTCATGCGACAACCTTCCCCGAATTTATCGGAAAACGTTTTGAATCCCGCGGCCTCCAATCATGGACCGGTCTGTTCATTGCGGTTTTAATGCCTCTTTACGCGGCCAGCGTTTTAATCGGCTCGGCTCGTTTTCTTGAAACAACGCTTGGTCTTCCCTACAGCACAGCGCTGATTGCTTTTACGGTTATCGTTGCCGTCTATGTTATTGTCGGCGGTTTGCTTTCGGTTCTTTACACAGATGCTTTCCAAGGCGGCGTTATGTTTATCGGAATGGCGGTTTTGCTCGTCCTCACTTATATTAGATTGGGCGGTGTCGTTGAAGCGCACACGGCATTGACAAATATGGCAACGCTTGTTCCTGAATCGCTTCAAGCCATCGGTCATCAAGGATGGACAATGATGCCTGCATTCGGATCTCAGTTGTGGTGGACGATTATTTCATCACTGGTATTGGGTGTCGGTATCGGTATTATTGCTCAGCCGCAGCTGGCTGTCCGTTTTATGACAGTCAAAGACAATAAAACACTCAAAAGAGCCGTTCTTGCCGGCGGTCCGTTCATTTTCATGATGGCCGGTGTTGCCTACATTGTCGGTTCGCTTTCCAATGTTTATTTCTTCAATGAATTCGGCCAAATCGCGTTGGAAGTTGCCGGCGGTAATATCGATTCTATTATTCCCGCATACATCAACGGCGCAATGCCTGAACTCTTCATTATTATTTTCCTCCTCAGTTTATTGTCTGCGGCGATGTCAACGGCGGCCTCTCAGGTTCACACCATGGGAACATCGGTCGGGTATGATTTGATTCAGCAGGGCATTTTAAAAGGAAAATCCAATCGAACGATTCTGTTCACAAGAATCGGTATGGTCATTACAGTCATTGCTTCCGTCATCTTGGCGTTCGCTTTGCCGGGCAGCATTATTGCAAGAGCGACATCCGTTTTCATGGGGACATCCGTTTTCATGGGAATCTGTACGTCAGCGCTTCTTCCGATGTACGCCGGCGGCCTCTTCTGGAAGAAAATGACAAAAGCAGGAGCATACGCAAGCTTCTTTGTCGGTTTGATCGTTTCCCTTTTCTGGTACGTTTTTGTTCACGCATCCGAAGCGGTTCCGTTCAAAATCTGTAACCTCATTTTCGGAGTGCCGACATTGCTGACCGGAACATGGACCTTCATCAACCCGATTTTGATTGCAACACCGTTCGCAATTCTCGCGGCAATCCTTGTCAGTTTAAAAACGCAGCCGCCATCGGAAAAATTAATCAATCAAATGTTCTCCGAATCCGAAGAAGCCGATGTTTCGGCTTAATCGGATTCTCTTTTTCTTTTTTATCACTTAATTTTACATTTTGATTTTATGTTTTGATTTTATGTTTTGATTTTATGTTTTGATTTTATGTTTTGATTTTATGTTTTGATATTATCTTGATTTTATCAATTTCTTTTTTTGCTTTGTTTTCGTTTTTGATTTTTTGTTTTTGCTTTGTTTTTTGTTCCTTTTTTTCTGTTCTCTTTTTTTAGAAAAATTTCGCTGTTTTTCATTGTAAACCTAAATTTTTTTGTCTGAACGAAAATCAAAATGATGATTATGTGGTTTATATGTAAACCTCAAAAGTGAACGGCAGAATTTATATAGGATTTCATGGTTTTGTGTATGTTCATAATTTATCATTATATAATACATGACATGACCGCGCATATTTCGTGCACGTCTTCTGTGCGGTTTTTCAAATCAATGTCTGAATAAAGACACGCGTTTTTGTTGCTTGCTTCATTTGCGCTTCATTTTTTAGGCGTTTTTGATTTGATTTTAATTTTATTTATCAATTTTTTAATAAATGTAAACGAGAGGGAGTATTTCATGACAGATCTAATCAGTTCATCTGATATCGATAAAAACTTCTTTGCAGAGTTGACCAAAGAAAAAGGAATGGATAAGATTCTTCTCTGCTTCAATTGCAGCGGATGCTCTACGGGCTGCCCGATGAAAGACATCGAAAGCAAATTCGATATTAAGAAATATATTCGAATGGCAGGGCTCGGAATGAAGGATCAAATTTTGAAAGATCAATATCTTTGGTACTGCACAACCTGTTACAAATGCCAGGAAAGATGTCCGGAAGGCGTCTTAAATGTCGACACGCTTCTGCGTATGCGCACAATGGCGGTTCGAGAAGGCATTATGCTTGAGCCGCATCGCGACGTCGCTCATTTTGTAATTGACACCGGACACGCTGTTCCGATCAATGATTCAAATCGAAAAAAGAGATTGGAACTCGGTCTTTCTGAAGTGCCGCCGACGGTTCACATGTATCCGGAAGCCTATGAGCAGGTTCGAAAATTGCTTAAAATCTGCGAATTCGATACGCTGACGGGAAAAGAATAATCCTCGTATGCAAAATAATATTTCAGGAGTTATCAAATTATGTCTACAGATACTGCAAACGGGAAGAAACCGCAAAGTCTTTCTCTTTTCTTAGGGTGCGTTGCTCCAAACCGTTATCCGGGAATTGAGCTTGCCAGCCGAAAAGTAATGGGAGAGTTAGGCGTTGATCTTCATGAGCTTGAAGGCGCTTCCTGCTGTCCGGCGCCGGGTGTTTTTAAATCCTTTGACAAAACAACATGGCTGACAATGGCCAGCCGCAATATTGTTCTTTCAGAACAAATGGGAATGGATCTTTTAACGGTCTGCAACGGCTGTTACGGTTCTCTCGGAGAAGCCAATTTAACTTTAATGCACGACCCCGATTACAAATCCAAAGTCAATGAAAATCTCAAAGAAGTCGGCTTGGAATACAAAGGAAACGCCAATGTCCGCCACATCATCGAGTTTCTCGAAAAAGATGTCGGTCCCGATACGATTAAAGAAAAAGTCACTGTTCCTCTCGAAGGAATCAAAGTCGCCGTCCACTACGGCTGTCACTTAATCCGTCCGTCCAAAGAAAAAGAGGGTCTCGGCAGCGCTGAAAATCCGCGCTTTTTCGACAGATTGGTTGACGCGACCGGCGCAAAAAGCGTTGATTACGCGGAAAAATTAATGTGCTGCGGCGCAGGCGGCGGTGCCCGGTCTGCTTTCCTTGACACCACGCTTAAAATGACTGAAAAGAAGCTCGCAACGCTTCAAAAAGAAGAGTTTGACTGTATTGTCGATGCCTGTCCGTTCTGCCATCTGCAATTCGATTCCGGCCAGATTCAGCTTAACAAAGAAGGAAAGGATTACCACATTCCGGTTCTTCATTATTCACAGCTGCTCGGTCTCGCATTCGGTTATTCTCCGCAGGAGCTCGGCATTCAAATGAATATGACCACAAATCCTGCTTTTGAAGAAAAAGTGATTGCGCTTCAGCAAAAGAAACCGGAGGAGGCTTAATATGGCAAATGCAAATGCAATCGGCGCGGTTGCCGTCATCGGCGGCGGTATTGCCGGCGTTCAATCGGCGCTTGATCTGGCCAACAGCGGTTACCGTGTTTATCTTATTGAATCCAAACCGTCCATCGGCGGCGTCATGGCTCAGCTGGACAAAACTTTCCCGACACTGGACTGTTCCGCCTGTATTCTTTCTCCGAAACTTGTGGAAGCCAGCCGTCACCCCGATATTAAATTAATGACTTACGCCGAAGTTGCCGGTCTTTCCGGCGATGTTGGAAATTACAAATTGACTGTCAAAAAGAAATCCCGCTACGTCATCGTTGACAAATGTGTCGGCTGCGGCGATTGTTTGGCAAAATGTCCGAAAAAAGTGGCGGACGAATTCGAAGAAGGCTTATCCAAGAGAAAAGCCATTTACTTCCAGTTCCCGCAGGCGATTCCGAAAGTCGTTACCATCGACCCCGACAACTGTCTGATGCTTAAAAACGGAAAGTGCGGCAACTGCGCAAAAGTCTGTCAGCGCGGCGCAATTGATTACGAACTCAAAGACGAGTTTGAAGACATTGACGTCGGTGCCGTCATCGTTGCCACCGGATTCCAAGCATTCAATCCGGCGCTGTTGGAAGCTTACCGCTTCGACCATCCCGATGTCGTCACGGCGCTTCAGTTTGAAAGATATACAAACGCATCCGGTCCGTTCGGCGGACACATCCAAACGTCCAAGGGCGAGCTGCCCAAAAAGATTGCTTTTATTCAATGTGTCGGCTCGCGCAATCCCGAAATCAAGAGAGCGTACTGCTCTTCCGTCTGCTGTACCTATGCCGTTAAGCAGGCCCGCTTGATTAAGGATCACCACCCCGAAGTGGATGTCGCTATCTTTAACATTGATCTCCGAACTTTCGGAAAAGGATATGAGGAGTTTGCACTCCGCGCCGAAAGCGATGGCGTCCGCTTCATCAATTCCCGTCCGTCGGGCGTGGATGTCGAAGACGGCGGTATTTTGTCTCTCCGCTACGAAGGCGAAGAAAGCCGGATTCTGCATGAAGAATTCGATCTTGTCGTTCTGTCCGTCGGCTTAGAAGCACCTCCCGCAACGCGTGAACTGGCTCAGCTTCTTAATATTGAACTCGACGGTTACGGATTTGTAAAAACAAATCCCATTTCTCCAACCGAAACCACCCGCTCCGGAATTTTCACGGCCGGTGTGGCGCAGGGTCCCAAAGACATTCCGGAATCTGTCGCTCAAGCCAGCGGCGCGGCCTCCAAAGCCGGCGCTCTGTTAAACAGCGTCCGCAAAAGTCTGGAAACGATTGTTGAAATCCCGCCGGAAATGCCGATGGATTCGGAACCGCGTATCGGCGTTATTGTCTGCCGCTGCGGAACCAATATCGGCGGCGTTGTCGACGTTCCGGCCGTTACCGAATACGCATCATCGCTTCCAAATGTGGTCATTGCCAAAGAAGAAATGTATTCATGCGCCGACGACACTCAAAGCCGCATCTTCGATATGATCCGCGAGTACAAGCTCAATCGTTTCGTTGTCGCAGCCTGTACGCCGCGAACCCATGAGCCGCTTTTCCAGCAAACCTGTCAGGAAGCCGGTCTCAATCCGTGGCTTTTCGAATTTGCAAATATCCGCGAACACTGTTCTTGGATTCACCACGATGAACCCGAAAACGCGACGCGCAAAGCCAAAGACTTGGTCCGCCAAGCGGTCAGTAAAGTCAAATATTATATTCCGCTCTACAGTCAGTCTCTGCCGCTTGTTCACAACGCAGTCGTCCTCGGCGGCGGTGTTGCCGGTTTAACGGCGGCGAATGAGTTGGCCGACAACGGATATGAAGTGGATTTGATTGAAAAGACGGCTGAACTCGGCGGCAACATCCGCATTTTGGAAAGCTACACGCCGCAGCTCAATGAAATTGTCGACAAAGCAAAAGCAAACGATAAGATTCACATCCATTACAATTCTGTTATGGAAAACGTGACGGGATCCGTCGGAAATTTCAGAGGCCAAATCATGACGGCCGGAAAAATTTCCAAAGAGCTTGATTTCGGTATCATCATCATTGCCACCGGCGCCCGCGAATTAAAGCAGTCCGGACTTTTCGGCTATCAGTCCAACCCGATTGTCAAAACACAGCTTGAATTCAAAGAAATCATTGACAAAAGGGAAGGCGACTTCAAGAATGTTGTTTTTATTCAATGTGCCGGCAGCCGAAACGATGAACGGCCGTACTGTTCCAGAATCTGCTGTACCAATTCGATTAAAAATGCGATTCAATATAAGGAACAGCATCCTGAATCTGAAATTTACGTTCTTTACCGCGACATCCGAACTTACGGCATGTACGAAGAATTATACACCAAGGCCCGTGAGCTCGGCGTTCATTTCATGATGTACAATAAAGATCAGCCGCCGGAAGTTACCGGAAACTCCGTTTCTGTTCGGGACCTGACAATCGGCTACGACTTTATGTTAGATGCTGACTGCATTGTTCTCAGCGCGGCAACCGTTGCCGAAGAAGGCAATCGGGATGTCGGTCCGATGATGAAAGTTCCGCTGGACAAAAACGGTTTCTTCTTAGAAGTTCACCCGAAACTCAGACCGGTTGACTTTGGAACGGACGGTGTTTTCGTTTGCGGCTTGGCGCAGTCTCCCAAACTATTTGAGGAATCTGTGTCTCAAGCGCAGGCAGCAGCCTCTCGCGCCTGTACGATTTTATCCCGCGACGCACTCTTGTCTCCGGCGGAATTGTCTTCCGTTGACACGACTGTTTGTGTCGGATGCGGCGCCTGTAAAGATGTCTGCCCGTACCATGCGATTACATTGGAAGAGAAAGTTATCACGCAGAAAGGATTGTCCTTTAAGACACTCCGCTCCGTGATTAATCCGGCTGCCTGTAAAGGATGCGGCTGCTGTGCGATGTCCTGTCCGACAGGTGCGATTGACCAGTCCCGCTTTGACAATGTTCAGCTGCTGTCCCAGGTCAAAAGTGTGTTCTATTTCGAGGAGGAGGTGAACTGATGTCCGATGTCATTTCGAAATCCGCCTTAACCGAATGCGTAGCTTCCGACGGATTCAATCCGAAAATCGTGATGTTCTGCTGTAACTGGTGTTCCTATGCCGGTGCCGACGGTGCGGGTGTTGCCCGATTCCAGCAGCCGACAAATGTTCGTGTCGTCCGTGTGATGTGCTCCAGCCGCATCGACCCGGTTCATATTTACACCGCCTTTTTAGAAGGCGCCGACGCCGTTTTAATTACAGGATGCCACATCGGTGACTGTCACTATGTCAACGGCAATGATAAAACGCTGGTCAAATACAAATTCGTGAAAACCATGTTAAAAGAAATGGGTATTGAGGACGACCGCTTGATCCTTCGGTGGATTTCCGCTTCGGAAGGACAGCAATTCTCCGAATTCGTGACGGAAATGGTGGGTAAAGTCAGAGCTCTGGGTCCGAGTCCGCTCCGAAAGGAAGGGGTGATTTAAATGTCCGCACCTGAAAATGCAGCAGGAAAGCCCCCGGCAGAAGGAAAACCGGAAGGACAGCCCCCCGCAAAAGCACCGCCCGCACCTTCCGTTGTCGGCGACGCTTTAAAACCGTCCGATATTCAAGTCGGCGGCAAATACATCGGCTGGTCCGTTAAGGAAGAAATACGAAGAGAAGGCGGCTCCGGCGGTTTAGTGACTGCCGTTTTAGCCGGCGCTCTTGAAAAGGGACTTATCGAACACGCTGTTGTTTTGAAAAAATCCAGTCAGTTTGAAGCCATTCCGGTTTTAACATCCGACGTCAATGATATTTACGCTTCGGCCGGCTCTTTGCATATGCTGATTTCCAATCCGACAAAATATTTGCGCCAGTTCCAAAACAACGCTGTCATCGGCGTTGCCGTAAAGCCTTGCGATATGCGCGGCATCCGTGAACAGGCAAAGCGCAACATGATTGATCTTGACAAGTTATTCACAATCGGTCTCAATTGCGGCGGTACGATTCCGCCGTATAAGATCCGCCGCGTTGTGGAAGAAGTTTATCAGGTCAATCCGGACGATGTCCGCGCGGAAGAAATCGAAAAAGGTCAGCTCATTTTAGAAACGACGGACGGTCACCACCATTCTCAATCCATCGATGAGCTGGAACTTGAAGACAATGGCCGCCGCGAAAATTGCCGCTACTGTACTGTTAAAATCGCAACCAATTCGGATTTAGCCTGCGGTAACTGGGGCGTCATGGGCGACCTGGCCGGCAAAGGCACTTTCGTTGAAGTCATGACTGAGAAAGGCGCCGAATTTTTGAGAAACGCCATCGAAGGCGGCTACGCCGAAGTCAAAACGGCCAGCGAGCCTGCGGCGGAAGCCCGCGGTAAAGTCAATAATATTATGCTGAAAATGTCGGCGAAAACCAAAGAAAAAGTCTTCGTTCCATTGGAAAACAGTACAATTGACTTCTTTAAGAAAGAACTTGAAAATTGTATCGGCTGCTACGCCTGCCGCTCCGTTTGCCCGCCCTGCGCCTGCGAAACGGAAGCCAAATGCACAGCATTCCACGATCCGATTGACAATTACGATATTTCACTGTTCCACATGATTCGTTTCCTGCATCTGATGGATTCCTGTGTCGGCTGCGGCCAATGCTCAGACGTCTGCCCCTCAGACATTCCGCTGGCGCGGCTGTACCGCAAATTTGCCAATCCGATTCAGGATGAACTGAATTATGTGACGGGAATGGACGATCGGATGCCGCCTTTCTTTGAAGTGAAATTAGAGGAGGTGCAGTAATGTCCGATATACCCTGTCCGAAATTTAAGGAAAATGTTTATTCAACGGTCTGTTACGGCTGCGGCTTTGGCTGCGGTGTTTATGTCCGTGAACTCAAAACGCTTGCGGCTGAAACGAAAAGTGACTGCGGCGCGCCGATTTTAAACATCGATTTCCGCAAACCGGCTCCCGTCAATGAAGGAAAACTCTGCCGCTTCGGTGTCAATTTGGCGAAAACATTTTGTCCGGCGGTTTCAAAAGTTAAAGGAAAACCCGTTGACACAAATGAAGCCGTTTCGCAGGCCGCCGAAATTTTAAAGAAGGCGGACCCGAACAAAACCGCTTTCCTGTCCGTCGGCGGAACCACGAATGAAGAACATTTGGCCTTTATGAAACTCGGCGAAAAACTCTCTGTTCCCGTCAGCACGGGCATGACAGGCGTTTTCAAAGACCTCGGCAAGCTTCACGCGTACACCGGCCGCGGAACGACTTATGATGATGTCGCGTCAGCCAAGAAGATTTATCTTCTCGTTGACCCGTACGTTCAGTATCCGCTTTTGGTCAGACGTCTGATTCATGCCAAAAACAAAGGTGCTGAAATCATTTCATTCGGTTTGAAGGAACTTCCGATTGCTGCGCAGAATATCTCGGTTGCGCCGGAAACGAGTCTTTACGATGTGAAGGAATTCGCGCCCGACGAAGAAACCGTCATCATTTCAGACTTGACGCCCTACACCTTTTCCCGCCGTTTGGCGGAATTGGTTGAAATTGCCGGCGGCAAATCCAAATTCCTGTTCATGCGTCCGTTTATGAACGCAGCCGGCGCAGGCTACCTGTCTAAGCATACTGTTCAACAGTCCTTTGACGACATTGTTTCCAAAATGGAAACCGGCGACCTCAAAGTTTTGGTTTGTCTGGATTCCGATTTGGCGGACATTTGTTTCAACGACGGCATCCGAGAATCTTTTAAAAATTTGGATTCTCTGATTGTTCTCGCTTCCCGCGACACAACTGTCTGCAGTCTTGCCGACATAGTCATTGCCGCCGAACCTTTCTACAAAAAGAAGGGATCGGTTATGAATGTTGAAGGCCGTTTGATGCAGATATCCACCGATGCCGGAGAAACGCTGTTAACCGGATTTAATGTCCTGTCCGACTTATTGGAGGCTGCCGGCGGCGCTGCGCTCGACTTTGACGCCATTCACAAAGAAGCCGTTGCCGCTCTCGGCGTCACGGAAGATGAATTTAAAATAAATATTCCGGAACGGAAAAAGTCTCCGGAAATCAAGAAAATTTCTGACCGGCTGCCGGAGCTGTCTGCACTTTCAGAAGCGGCTATTCCGGATTCCTATATTTCCGATTCCAATGAAAGCGAAGGCGCGGCCGAAGCAAAACATGTCTATCTTCCGAATCCGTTTTTATGGAACGGCGTTCCGGATGACAGCAATTATGTCGAACTCAGCCGCAGTCAGGTTAAGGAATCCGCTTTGATGAAAGGCTTTACAGCCGACATCACTTGTGCCTGCGGTGAAATTAAGAAAACATCCCGTTTCAAAGTCTCACCGATGATGGACGGATACTTGATTTCAACAAGAAAACAGCCGTTTGCCAAAGGGCTCGTCACTTCGGTCACAATCCGAAGATCTCCGACAAAGCCAAACGAATCTGAAATTAAAGAATGTACAATCCCTCAATAATCTGAGGGATTTTATTTCATTTTTAATTTCATTTAATTTGATCTAATTTAATTTTTTAATTTCATTTTTAATTTAATTTTTTATTTCATTTACATTTTGCTTTATTTATGAATACGTCATTTGAAATTATTATAAAATTTTTATATGATTGGCTCTATTTATAAAATATCTCAATAATATGTGGATATAAAATATAATATGTGGAAATTTACCATGTCATCCTCCTCTTCTCACAAAACATCTTCAATTTCCTGTTTTTCTGAGGAATTTGAATTTTCTGCCGCGTCTGCATCCACTATTTCTTTTGATGACGAATGGACAGACGAACATACGCGGATGTATGAATCTATTTTTTTGCATGATTTGCTTAATTCGGTCGGCGGGCTTCGCGGTTATTTGGAACTCGCCGGTGAAACGGAAAATCTCTCCAGTATCAAAAAGTATGCTTCCAATTCTCTTTTCCTTTGTGATTCTCTGATTGATGAAATTGAATATCATCGCCAGTTTCTGCTTGCAAAAAACGGCAATTTCAAGCCGATTTCGGCAGATACGACAACAACAGAAATTCTCAAATTGACGGTTTTAACGTTGGATAAGCACGCTGTTTCAAAAGATCGGAAAATTGAAATTTCAATCGATTGTTCTGAAAAAATTCAAACGGATAAGGTTTTGCTTTCCCGCCTCTTAGTCAATATGACCAAAAATGCAATTGAAGCAACAGAAGATAGCGGAATCGTCTGCGTCGGCGCAGGTAAACTCGGCGGTAAAATTCGGTTTGCCGTTCATAACTCTTCCTTTATCCCGGAAGAAACAAAAAAGCAACTCTTCAAATCTCAATTCTCGACCAAAGGAAACAACCGCGGCATCGGACTTTTCAGCATCAAGCTGCTCTGTGAAAAATTAGGCGGAACACTCGGATTCGCCAGCAGCGAAGAAAACGGAACATATTTCTTTATTGATTTGCCGCTTCGGTCGCAAGATTAATTTTTAATTTCTATTTTTAATTTTTTTAATTTTTTTTGATTTTTTTTTCAAAAATTCGGTGGCTTTTATGTCTCAAAACCCAGTTTCATGGCTTCAGTCGATTTTCACGTATAGAGGTAGAATCTCTCGCGGCCCCTATATTGCTATTAGTTTGATTTATTGGTCTTTTCAGTTCTTTCCGATACCTACTCTTTCTCCGGAAGCTGATGTTATTTTATTTATTCTCTTCCTTCCCTTCTTTATTTATGCAATCTTTCAAACTATCCGGCGTCTCCATGATCTGAATTATTCAGGATGGTGGTGGCCGATTAAAATCATAACAATCATCATTCCTCTCGGATTAATTCTTGACCTTATTTTATGTGTTGCGGATGGGACTCCCGGCAAAAATCAATATGGGGAAGATCCGCTCGGTCGAGCATCGGTTTCTTCCGAAACAGACGAAGAAATGAATGAAGACGGGGATGAGGATACCCCTTTGGAAAATGAACCGGAAATCTTTGAAACGGATGAGGAATGTCTTCAAAATGAGGATGAAGATCTCGAAAAAAAGGGTGAATAACTCAAAAAAGATACTGTTTTAGTATTTTATAAAAAAATCCTTACTCGGGAAAAAAGCTGATGGAAACATACATCGCGGTATGTTTCTTTAATACTTCTGAACCCGAGTTGTTTTTTTCGATTTTATTTGTTTTATTTGACATTCGTTTTAAGTCGTGTAATCGGCGTTGATTTTGACATAATCATATGTCAAATCGCATCCCCATGCCGTTGCACATTCTTTTCCGGCATTCAAATCAACGGAAATGAAA
>JGI994J12354_10004054_pt1 | contig 13350 bp, 10 predicted proteins | sample IntmicLarv3ML3BL_FD_12354 | JGI IMG/M metagenome (IMG submission 12354)
CGGGGCGGGCCGCGAGGCCTACATACCCGGCGTCACCGATATCGTCTCGGGCGGGGCCAGCATCTTGGGCAGCGGTATCTCCGGGGCCAAGACCATCACCGAAGAGGTGGGCGCGAGGCGTGGAGACCGGGCTGCCCGGAAAAAGCTCGAGGCCCAGGGCATGGTTCTTGGGAAGGACGACTACGAGAGCTCGGGAAATATGGTGGATACGGTTGCCAAGAGCGTGGGCAGCGGACTCTCCATGGCGGGCGGCGCTTTGAACATTGCGGGCGGTTCCGTCGGCCTCGGAGCCACCGGCATGGGCCGCCATGCGGCGGGCCTGCTCAAGGAGGATGAGAACAGCGAGGCGGGCAAGAGTGCCGATGCGGCCTCCAAGGCCATGGGGGCCACCGCCGGTGGCCTGGGCGTTGCGGGGGGTGTTTTGAGCACCCTTGGTTCGGGCATTGGCGCGGGGGTGGACATTAAAAACCTCATCGGCAGCACCATGGAAAAAACCAACACAACCCTGCGCACGGCAAAGACCACGCTGGAGGCCGCCTTTGGCGCGCACAACAGCCTTCCGGCGGGTACAGCAGCGCTTCAGCCCAAGGCCGATATGAAGGTGGAGGACCGTGTTCAGTATATCAAGATGATCATCAGCGGCAAAAAGAGCGAGAGCGAGCAGATGCAGCTGCTGAGCAAATACTTCAAGGAGGCAAAGCCGGGCACGGCCGATGCCGAGGCACAAAAAATCAACTCGGCGCTTGCCAAGTACATGATGGCGCTTCACGCCCGGCATGCCCAGCAAAAAAACACCAACAGCGCAATGTTCGACACCGCGCTCAGCGTGGCCGACACGGTCGGCGGGCTGGCGGGTATTGCTGGCGGGGCGCTCACCTCCTTTTTTGGCAACAGCATGGGCGGAATGATTACCGGCCTGGTATTTCGCGGACTGTCCTCGGCCATCGGCATGGCGACCAATGCCGTCAGCACCGTCCGCGCCGGCAAAAAGCTGACTCATGAGGGCGTCGTGGGCCGAAACAAGAAGTACGCCGGCCGGGTGGACGGCATCATCAATGCCATCACCTCGCTGCCCGATGTGCTCAGCGGTGGGTTCACCCATGCCGACATCACCAATTTCGGCACTTCGGCCATGTCGGCCGAGGGCAAGAAGCAGGTGGACAAGGGTGCCGCCTCGTCCCCCTCCCTCAAGGCGCTGGGGGACTATGTGGACATGGTGGACAATCTCCAGGGCAGGGTCAATTTACTGCACTTTGCTGCTGCCATCAGCAAGCCCGACGAGGAGGCCGTCATCAACCCCGACGAAAAAGCCGCCCTGGCCTCGGTCATCGGCAAAGGCATCGGAAGATAGAGATAGCTTGAAAAAACGGGGCGAAAGCCCCGTTTTTTTGGTGTGGAAAAAGGGCTGCTTTTTTGCGGTTTCGGGGGTTTGGGGGTATGGTTTGCGGCGCAGCGTGCCGCAAACCATACTCCTAAGAAAAAACACGTTCATTTGACTCCTTTTTATGCTATAATACCCACTATGGAATATACTTTTGACCCCCGCATCACCGGTTTGCTACTGCGCTGGTATGGCGAAAACGCTCGTGACCTCCCATGGCGCGGCTCGCACGACCCCTATGCCATCTGGGTGAGCGAGATTATGCTGCAGCAGACTCAGGTGGAGACGGTGAAGCCCTATTTTGCCCGATTTATGGCCGCGCTGCCCACGGTGCAGGCCCTGGCCGAGGCCCCGGAGGGCCAGGTGCTCAAGCTGTGGGAGGGCCTGGGATACTATTCGCGGGCCCGCAACCTCCACCGCTGCGCCAAGGCCGTGGTGCAGGGGCACGACGGCGCCTTTCCGGACAGCTGGCCGGCCATCCGGGCTCTGCCCGGCATCGGCGAATACACCGCCGGGGCCGTGCTGTCCATCGCCTTCGGTAAGGCCTTCCCGGCGGTCGACGGCAATGTCCTCCGGGTGGCGGCGCGGGTGCTGGAAATCGGGAGTGATATGGCCGCAACCGCCATCAAAAGGGCGGTGAGCGCCGCTTTAGAAGCCATCTATCCCCCCGAGGGCGTAGACTGCGGGCACCTGACCCAGAGCCTCATGGAGCTGGGCGCCACGGTGTGCATCCCCGGCGAGAACCCGCGCTGCGGCGCGTGCCCCATCGCCGCGCTGTGCCGCGCCCGTGCACAGAGCACCGCGGGGAAATTGCCCATCAAGACACCCAAGAAGGCCAAGCGTGAGGAGGCTCTCACCGTGCTCATTCTGCACAGCGAGGGCCGGATTGCCATCCGGCAGCGGCCCGCCAGCGGTCTGCTGGCCTCGCTGTGGCAGCTTCCGAGCGCACCGGGGCACTTGGAGCGGGAGGAAATCCCGCGCCTGTTGGACGACTGGGGTATCGAAGCCCTGGATGTGGGCGAGGGCTTCGCCCGCACACACATCTTCACCCATGTGCGGTGGGACATGCGCTGCTACGCCGTCCGCTGCGCCGAGGCCGTCGGAGACGGCCTCGTGTGGGCCGATGGGCATCAATTGGAGCATGAATACACCCTGCCGGCGGCCTTTCGTAAGTGTTTGGGGGAGTAGTCCACCATTGTTGCGGGGATGGGGGTTGCATGATATGCAACCCCCTAGGTCGGGCCATCGGTTAGCACCAAAAAATAATCAAAAATCATGTGTAACATGATTTTATAAAGTTTTTGTTCAAGCTTTTTTCAAAAAGCTTGCGGGGTTCGGGGCAGAGCCCCGAGGTCTTAACAATCTTGGAGGATAACCCGTGAAAAAAGACTGCATCATCGTCCGGGGCGGCCGGGCGAACAACTTGAAGAATGTCGACATCGACATCCCCAAGCAGAAAATCGTCGTGTTCACCGGTGTATCGGGCTCGGGTAAGTCATCCCTGGTCTTCGACACCCTGGCCGCCGAGGTCGGGCGGCAGATGAACGAGCTGTTCAGCGCATTCTCGAGGGCGCGCACGCCCCAGAGCGCCACGCCCGACGCCGACGTGATTGAGAACTTATCGGCCTCGGCCGTCATCGACCAAAAGCGTCTGGGTGGCAACTCGCGCTCGACGGTGGGGACGATTACCGACCTCTACGCCATGCTGCGCATGCTCTTTTCCCGAGTGGGCGAGCCGTACATCGGCTACAGCAACGCCTTCTCCTTCAACCACCCCCGGGGCTGCTGCCCCGAGTGCGGCGGCGTGGGTCATATCATTGAGGTCGATGAGAGCAAGATGCTCGACCGCGAGAAATCCCTGAACAGCGGCGCCATTTTGTTCCCCACCTTCGCCGTGGGCGGTTACTACTGGAAAAGCTTCACCTGCAGCGGTTTTTTCGACAATGACAAGCCCCTCAAGGACTATGATGACGCGGAGTGGAACCAGCTGCTGTACGGCAAGGGGAAGTTCGACACCGTCCGGGGCGGCATCCCTCTGGTGGGCAACTTCGAGGGGGTCATTGAACGCTTCACGCGCATGTTCATCCAAAAGGGAACCAGCGAGATTTCGACCTCGACCCGAGAGAAAATCGAGCAGTACATCCGCTATGCCCCGTGCACGGCCTGCGGCGGAAGCCGCCTCAACCCCGAGGCATTGAGCTGCAAGGTGGGCGGCCTCAACATCGCACAGATGAGCGAGATGGAAATCTCCCGACTCATCCCGGTGCTGGATGGCCTTGAGGGCGCCGTGGCGAAGCAAATCGCCGGGCGCATTTTGGCGCGGCTTCGCTATCTCGAGCGGGTGGGGCTGGGGTACCTGACCCTCAGCCGGCCCACCTCGACCCTGTCCGGGGGCGAGAGCCAGCGGGTCAAGCTGGTCAAGCACCTGGGCAGCAGCCTGACCGACATGCTCTACATTTTCGATGAGCCGACCATCGGGCTTCACGAGCGGGATATCGGCAAGATTCGCCAGCTATTTGTCGAGCTGCGTAACATGGGCAACAGCGTGCTCATCGTTGAGCACGACCCGGCGGTCATCGAGATGGCCGACCATGTGGTCGACATGGGGCCGCTGGCGGGCGAGAAAGGCGGACAGGTTGTCTTTCAGGGCACCCTGGCCGGCCTGAAATCCAGCGGGACGGTGACCGGGGAGCATCTGAGCCGCCGCTTCCCGCTGAATACCGCGCCCAAAAAGCCGACCGGCTTTCTCCCGCTGCGGGGGTGCAGCACCCACAACCTCAAGAACCTTGATGTCGACATCCCCACGGGCGTCTTCACCGCCGTCACAGGCGTGGCGGGCAGCGGTAAGACATCGCTCATCATGGGTGAGCTTTTGAAGACCCATCCCGAGGCCGTGGTGGTCGACCAGAGCGCCGTGGGGCTCAGCTCGCGCTCCAACCCGGCCACCTACACCGGCGTCATGGACGATGTGCGCAAGCTGTTCGCCAAGGAAAGCGGCGTTTCCGCGGCGCTGTTCAGCTTCAATTCCAAGGGGGCCTGCCCCGATTGCCAGGGGCTGGGGTTTATTTACACCGAGCTGGCTTTTTTGGAGACGGTGCGCACCCTGTGCGAGGAATGCCATGGCCGCCGCTTCAAGGCCGAGGTGCTGGAATATAAGTACAAGGGCTACGACATCGCCCAGGTGCTCGACATGACGGTGCGCGAGGCGCTGGGATTGTTCGCAGACCAGCCCTCCCTGCGGAAAAAGCTCGCCGTGCTGGCCGAAGTCGGGCTCGATTATCTGACCCTTGGGCAGCCTCTGGGCAGTCTCTCCGGCGGCGAGTGCCAGCGGGTCAAGCTGGCCCAGCAGCTGCACAAGAAGGCCCAGCTCTACATCCTGGACGAGCCCACGACCGGCCTGCACATGGCCGACACCGGGCGGCTGCTCGAGCTCATCCACGGCCTGCGGGACAAGGGCAACACGGTGGTCGTCATCGAGCACAATCTGGATGTCATCAAAAGTGCCGACTGGATCATTGATCTCGGCCCCGAGGGCGGCGGAGGCGGCGGGGAGCTGCTCTTCTCCGGCACCCCGGCGGACATGGCCGAGCGGGGCGTCGGGGCGACAGCCGAGTGCCTGCGGGGGAATGGCCCCGCGTAGGGGCGCGCATTGCGCACCCGGGATTCTTCAAAGAGGCAAAGGGCATTTGTAGAAGGAGCATGGGTTTCGCCTATGGCATGAAACCCCATGAAGCTGCTACGCAGCTTTGGCTAAAGGATACGGTTTTTAATATATTGGGGAGGGGGTGGCATCTTCGATGCACCCCCTCCCCTAAACCCCCTAAGATTCTTCGGGCCTTCGGCCCTCAGAATGACAGGGAAGGGGCCATTGCCTAATGGCAATGGCCCCCCTCATTATATGATGTGACAAGTCTTAGCCGAGATATTTCTCCTTGAGATACGCGATGCAATACTTGGCGTCCAGCTCCTCGCCGGTGGCGCGGACGATGAGGTCGTTGGGGGTATAGGTCATGCCGAACTGGCGCACTTTTTTGATGAGCCAGTCGTTCATCACGGCCACGTTGCCGTTGGCCACATGGACATAGGCATCGGGGATGTCGCCCAGCAGCTTGGCACGCAGCTGCGCGCCGTAGAGGTCGCCGAGGGTGTAGCTCTGGAAATAGCCCACATGGCCCGACGACCAGTGGACATCCTGCAGCACGCCCTCGCGGGCGTTGGGCGGACGGATGCCCATGTACTCTTCATACTTGTCGTTCCACAGCTCTTCCAGCTGCTCGACCTTGATTTTGCCGTCGAAGTAGGCCTTTTCCAGCTCGAAGCGAATGATGAGGTGCAGGTTATAGGTCAGCTCGTCGGCGGTGACGCGGCGCAGGCTGGGCTGGGCCTTGATGATGGCCTTGTGGAAGGCGTCCAGGTCATACTGGCGCAGCTCGGGCACGGCCTGCTGGAAGGTGGGATAGAGGTGCTGCCAGAACTGACGGCTTTTGCCGATAATGTTCTCGGTAAAGCGCGACTGGCTCTCGTGGAAGCCGCCCATAAGGCCGCCCCACAGGCCCCACTCGACCGCCTGGTCGTTGGAGCTGTAGCCGTACATGCCGTGGCCGCACTCGTGCATCATGCTGATGGTGCCGAAGAGGTCGAAATCGTAGTTTGTGTTGGGCCGGGCGTCCCGGGGGCCGGTGGTGCCGCACATGGGGTGCATCATGATGCCCGAGGTGCCTTTTTCAAAATCGAAGCCGACGGCCAGAGCGGCCTTGTGGGCCAGCTCGCGGCGCACCTCCATGGGAGGCAGCACCTTGAGGGGCGAGGTGTCGATGTCGGCGTGCTTGTCCTGCACCTTGCCAAGGATGTCGACAATGCCGTCCTTGAGCTGGGCGAACAGCTTTTGGATGCGGTCGGTGCTCATGCCCACATCGACCTCGTTGACCAGCACATCATAGCTGGGGGCATCGGGGTTGATGGCCTCGGCCACGCGGCTCTTGAGGTCGAACATCTTTTGCACGTTGGGCTTGAAGGCCTGCCAGTCGGACTTTTTGTTGCAATCCTGCCAGAACATCTGGGAATCGCGGCAGAAGTTGCTAATCTCGATGCTCAGCTCGATGGGCACCTTGGTGGCCTTGTCATAGCGGCGGGTCAGGTTCTGCACGGCGCCCCGCTGATAGTCGTCCTCCAGGGTGGTGAGGTCGAAATCCCGGAAGAAGTTGACGGCCTTTTTGGTCTCGTCGTCCAGCAGATGCTTCTGGGCCTCGGCTTTGATAAAATTGCCCACATCGTTCATGTAGGGCCGGCTTTGGATGGGGAGGTCGTTCCAGAAGTCCCACGACATCACGCCGCCCACACTCTCGTAATACCGCTGGATGTTGAGGGTTTTTTTGACGATTTTCAACTGATCTCGATAATCTGCCACTGCTTCGTCATCCTTTCTTTGCTGCAAATGTGCTGCCTGAGCCTGTACTTATTATACATTATAAAGGGTAATTGACTCATTTGGAAGAGCCTTTGCGAAAAAATACAAAAAAGAAAAGCCGGCACCCGTGCTTCACGGCCCGTGTGCCCTCATGGCCGGCACACATTTGAGGTATAAAAATAGACAATTGGTCTAGCCAAATTGTGGATGAAAGATTATTCATCCACAAGAAATGTTAAAAAAAGTTTAAATAATGATTGAAATTCAGCAAATTATCGTATATACTTGTACTGGCATCGGAGGGGAAGATATGGGCTGACCCTGCGGCTGGCCACAAACGCAAAGCTTAGACCGACCACCAATAAGGAGGAATGCAAAGACATGAAAAACAAGATGAAGTATCTGGCTCTGGCTCTGGCGGTTCTGATGTTCGCCGGCGCTCTGGCCGCCTGCAACACCAACCCCGGCACCACCACCACCGCCGGCGGTAGTAGCGCTACTACCGCATCAAGCGGCAGCAGCACTACGGCTGCTGCCACTCAAGGCGGCAATGAAGACGAGTACAAGGTGCTCCGTTACGGCGTCAGCAGCTACAACGGTATGCATATGCCCATCATGACTGACAATGTCTACGACAGTCAGTTCTGCAACCTCGTGTTCGAGGCCCTGGTGGACCTGGACATGGAGGGTGCTTATGTCCCCGAGCTGGCCGAGAGCTGGGAGCTTTCCAACAACAACCACACCTACACCTTCAAGCTGTTCCCCGGCACCGCCTTCAGCGATGGCACCCCGCTGACCTCTGCGGACATCAAGTTCACCTATGAGATGATCGCCGACCCCGGCTACAACGGTCCCCGCGCCTATGTGGTCAACCTGATGGAAGGCTATGACGCTTATCACGCCGGCACTGCCAGCGAGATGACCGGCATCAAGATCATCGACGACCGCACCATCTCCTTCACCTTTACCGATGGCAATGCCGGCCCTGCCAACATCGAGTATTTTGGCTACGGCATCATGAACAAGGCCTACTACGAAGCCGCCAACTGGGATGAGTTCATCACCAAGCTGTCGGTTCCCGGCGAGGCCGGCGGCTCCGGCCCCCTCATGCTGGTCGAGTACAAGCCCAAGGAAATGGTCCGCTTTGTCAAGAACGAGAACTATTGGAACATCGCCAACAATGAGATCAAAATCGACGAGGTTCTGTGCCTTGAGGTTCCCAACGAGAACATCATCGCCGCCCTTTCTACCGATCAGATCGATTTCGGCGAGACCGGCGTTAACATGGACAACCTGGGCGCCATGCAGGCTGCCCCCGGCGTCACCCCCTACAACTTCCTGGCCAACGGCTACACCTTCATGTGCTTCAACTGCACCAACGGCATCTTTGATGTCAAGGAAGTGCGACAGGCTTTCCTGTATGCCCTCGACCGTAAGTCCTTCATCAAGGCTGAGTACGGCGATCTGGCCGCTGTCGGCCTGACCCCCATCTCGCCTGTGTCCTGGGCCTTCCCCGACACCAGCGACATGAACCCCTATGATTTCGACCTGGCCAAGGCCGACGAGCTGCTCACCGGCGCCGGCTGGGTTATGGGCAGCGACGGCATCCGCTACAAGGATGGCCAGAAGCTGACCGTCCGTTGGCTGGTTTACACCGATTCCAGCTGGCCCGGCACCCTTTCGGGCATGGCCTCCGACAGCTGGAAGCAGGCCGGCATCGATCTGGTCATCGAGCTGATGGACTTTAACACGGTTTCCGAGAAGACCATGGAAGCCCCCATCGGCGAGAAGGATTTCGACATCTACACCATGGGCTTCTCCCTCAGCGTCGATCCCGACCCCAAGGGCGGCCTGTTTGATGCCGACACCTACGGTGCCGGCGGCTATGACGCTTCCGGCTACTACAATGAGTATGCCCAGAGCCTCATTGCCAAGGGCCGCAGCGAGTTCGACCAGGATAAGCGCGCCGAGGTCTACAAGGAGTGGGGCATTCTGATGAACGAAGAAGTGCCCACCACCATCGTCGCTTATCGTAACTATCTGTGGGGCTTCCGCGATCGCCTCCAGGGCATGAACATCACCGCCCTGTGCGACTGGAGCTACAGCATCTTCAACATCGACCTTGTCGACTAAGATTTTGTAAGCAAGTGACACTGGCATAACATCGTCGAGAAAGCCCGGTCTCGTGGCCGGGCTTTCTCGAAATTATCAATCCGTCATTTTGCACAAAAACTTAGCCAAATATTAAACAATATTTAATATTCTCGAAAGGTGGGTGACCTATGCGCACATATCTGATAAGGCGTATCCTTATTTTGATCCCTGTGTTCTTGGGCATTTTGTTCTTGCTCTTTCTCATTGCAAATGCCGCGCCGGGCGGCCCGACCTCCAGCATGATGGACCCCCGATTGACCCCCGAGCTCAAGGCCGAGCTTCAGGCCAAGATGGGCCTCGACCAGCCCTTGCTCAAGCGCTTTGTCAACTGGGCCCTGGAAGCCCTGCAGGGCAACCTGGGCTACTCGAATATGTACAAAAAGCCGGTTTCCGAGGTTATCGGAACCTTTTTGGGTAAAACCGTCAATCTCTCGGTTTTCGCCCTCTGTTTTGCGATGCTGGTGGGCATTCCGGCCGGCATCATCAGTGCCACCAAGCAATATTCCGTTGCCGACTATACCATGACGGTCATATCGCTCATCGGTATCAGCATCCCGTCCTTCTTCTTTGGCTTGATGCTGCTCAAGACCCTGGCCATTGACCGTCAGGTATTCCCCCTGTTCGGCATTGCCGACGCGACCATGCGTAACCCAACCACCTGGATGATGATTAAGGACCGGGTTTATCACCTGGTTCTGCCCACGGTGGTGCTGGGCCTGAGCTCGGCCGCGTCCTTCATGCGGTATACCCGCAGCAGCATGCTGGAGGTCATCCGGCAGGATTACATCCGCACCGCACGGGCCAAGGGCCTCAAGGAGCGCGTTGTCATCTATCGCCATGCCTTCCGCAACGCCATGATTCCCATCATCACGCTGCTGGGGTTCCAGATTCCCGGCCTTATTTCGGGCGCGGTCATCACCGAGAGCATCTTTGCCCTGCCGGGCATTGGCAAGCTGCAGGTGGACGCCGTTATGAAGCGCGATTACCCGCTCTTTATGGGCATCAACGCTCTGGTTGCACTGATGACGCTGGTTGGCGCCTTGGTGGCGGACATTTTGTACGCCATTGCCGACCCGCGCATCAAGTATGATTGAGGGAGGTGGAAAATATGGCTAAAAAGGATAGCAGCGGCAAGGCCGCCAATCAGTCCTACTGGGGCGGTGTTTTCCAGCGCCTGGGCAAGAATCGCCTGGCCGTCGTCGCCCTCGTTGTACTCATTATCATGACGCTGGCCTGTTTCATTGTGCCGCTGGTCTCGCCCTATTCCATGGTGCAGACCAACACGGACAGCGGAGACCAGCCCCCCAACGCCACCCACTGGTTCGGCACCGATAAAATCGGGCGCGACCTGTTTACGCGCCTCTTCTACGGCGGCCGGATTTCCCTGGGCGTCGCCTTGGCCGTCACCGGCATCCAGGCCTTCCTGGGCGTGGTGCTGGGCAGTCTGGCCGGCTTTTACGGCGGCATCGTTGATGCCATCATCAGCCGCTTGGGTGATATCTTCTACAGCTTCCCCCTGATGATGATGGCCATTACGCTGGTCAACATCCTGCCGGGCAGCTCGGTTTTCAAGCTGGTGGTGACGCTGACCGTGCTCATGTGGCCGGGCATCGCCCGTATCGTGCGCGGCCAGATTCTCACGTTGCGCGAGCAGGAGTATATGGAGGCCTGCGAGGCCCTGGGAATCAGCGATTTCAAGCGGATTTTCCGCCATCTGCTGCCCAACGTGCTGGCCTATGTCATCGTCTACGCCACCATGGGTATGGCCAGTGCCATTTTGGTCGAGACCTCCCTCTCCTTCCTGGGCATGGGCATCGCGCCCCCGACCCCGACCTGGGGCAATATGATCAACGAGGCCCGCAACCTGCTCGTCATCATCAACAAATGGTGGATTTGGGTTCCGCCCAGCATCTGCATATTTGTGACGGTTATGTGCTTCAATCTTCTGGGCGACGGTCTTCGTGACGCCATCGACCCGAAGATGCAGCGCTAGGGGGAATGGGTATGGATATGAATAACAATAAGATTTTGCTTCAGGTCAACAACCTGAAGACCTACTTCCACTCCGACCGCGGCACCGTGCGCGCTGTGGACGATGTCAGCTTTTACGTGCGCGAGGGCGAAACCCTGGGCGTGGTGGGTGAGTCGGGCTGCGGCAAGAGCGTCTCCAACATGTCCATCCTGCGCCTGGTGGAGACCCCGCCCGGCAAGTATGAGGGCGGCGAGATTCTCTTCGACGGCCAGGACATGCTCAAGATTTCCGACGCCGAGATGCGCAAAATTCGCGGCGACGATATCTCGATGATTTTCCAGGAGCCCATGACGTCGCTCAACCCCATCTTCCGCATTGGCGAGCAGATCAGCGAGGCCATGATTTTGCACCGCGGCATGAGCCGTCAGGAGGCCCGCCAGGAGGCCATCCGCATGCTCGAGCTGGTGCGCATCCCCAACCCCGAGCGGGTGGTGGATGACTATCCCTTCGCCCTGTCGGGTGGCATGCGGCAGCGCGCCATGATTGCCATGGCCTTGGCCTGCCAGCCCAAGCTGCTCATCTGCGACGAGCCGACCACCGCTTTGGATGTCACCATTCAGGCCCAGGTCCTCGACCTGATGAACGACCTCAAGACGAAGATGGGCACCGCCATCGTCTTCATCACCCACGACCTAGGCGTCATCGCCGAGATGAGTGACCGCGTCATGGTCATGTACGCCGGCAAGGTGGCCGAGATGGCCTCGGCCGAGGACATCTTTGCCAATCCCAAGCATCCCTACACCGTCGGCCTCATCGGCTCCAAGCCCGATATGACCACCACAGCCGACCGCCTCCATGTCATCCCCGGCGGCGTGCCCGACCTGAGCCGCAGGCCCGAGGGCTGCCCCTTCCACCCCCGGTGCGAGGACGCCACCGACATATGCAGCAAGGAATTCCCCGGCCTGACCGACCTGGGCAGCGGCCACGAGGTCTTCTGCTGGAAGTATAGCGGCACCAAGGAGGGCGAATAAATGGACGCTGTGAGCAAGATTCGCGACGAGGAAGTCCTGGTTCAGGTGGACAATCTCAAGAAATATTTCCCCATCAAAAAGGGTGTTCTGCGCAACACAGTCGGCCATGTCAAGGCGGTGGACGACATCTCCTTCACCATCCGCAAGGGGCGCACCATGGGCCTGGTGGGTGAGTCGGGCTGCGGGAAGTCGACCACCGGACGGGTGCTGCTCAACCTCCTCAAGGCCACCGAGGGCTCAGTGCTCTTCGACGGCAAGGAAGTGACCACCATGAGCCGCAAGGAGATTAAGCCCCTGCGCACCCAGATGCAGATTATCTTCCAGGATCCCTACAGCTCCCTCAACCCCCGCCTGCCGGTCAGCGAGATTGTGGGCGAGGCCATGCTGCAGCACGGTATTGCCAAGAGCAAGAACGAGATGAAGGAGCGGGTCATCGACATCATCGGCAAGTGCGGGCTGTTCCCCGAGCAGGCCAACCGCTATCCCCACCAGTTCTCGGGTGGACAGCGGCAGCGCATCTGCATTGCCCGGGCTCTGGCCGTCGGCCCCCGCTTCGTGGTGTGCGACGAGGCTGTCTCGGCCCTGGATGTCTCCATCCAGTCGCAGATTATCAACCTGCTCAAGGACATGCAGGACGAAATGGGCCTGACCTATCTGTTCATCTCTCACGACCTGAGCGTCGTCAAGTTCATCAGCGACGATGTGGGCGTCATGTACCTGGGCCAGCTGGTCGAGACCGGCGAAAAGGGCCAGATTTTCGGCAATCCGCTGCACCCTTATACCGAGGCGCTGCTGTCGGCCGTGCCGTCCTTCGATCCGTCGGCCCGGAACAAGAAGCGGATTATTCTGGAGGGCGACATTCCGTCGCCGGCCAAGCCGCCCAGCGGCTGCCGCTTCCACACCCGGTGCCCCTACGCCCAGGAAATCTGCAGCGCCAAGGTGCCCGAGCGCATCGAAAAGGAACCGGGACATTTCGTCATGTGCCACAAGGTTCAGGGGCTGTTTTAGGTCAAAACGCTGATTCAATGACGCCGAGAGGAGGGGTTTCATGCTCTTTGGAAGAGATAACAGGGTTGAAGAGGATTTAGCGCGCATCCGCCGGGCCAACCTGCCGCCCGACCAACTGGCGGCGCTGGAGGCCAAGGAGGCCAGCGAGCGCGAGGCCTTCCTCAAGGACAAGCCGGGTGCCAAGGACATTTTCGCCATGATTTTGGCCGTGATGTCGCTTGTGGCCCCCTATGCGCTGGCCTTCATCGGCCTGCTGCTGCTGTTTGGCTGGGGCTTCGGCTGGATTTTCGGAAGCTAAATGCAACAAGGGGCCTCCGCTCAAGAGAGCGGAGGCCCCGGCTCACCTAAGTGGCCGGAAAAAGTCCTTGCAAAAGCGGGCGCTTTTTGGTAAAATATA
>JGI994J12354_10004055_pt1 | contig 13350 bp, 16 predicted proteins | sample IntmicLarv3ML3BL_FD_12354 | JGI IMG/M metagenome (IMG submission 12354)
AGCGACGGATATTTTGATGTCGAGATAGGTCTGAAATTTCCTTTCGATATTTGTACAAAGGTATATTCTCAATCGTTACAGGAGGTTGGCCTTATGAAAGACATAAACAAATATAGAGGTTGCCTTATCGGGGGTGCAGTCGGGGATGCGCTTGGATATCCCGTGGAATTTCTAACTGACGAGCAAATATTCGGTAAGTATGGTGAAGATGGAATCACAAATTATGACTTGATAGATGGCGTTGCACAGATTTCAGACGATACACAAATGACGCTTTTTACGGCAAATGGCCTGCTTTTTGGAACTACCAGAGAGATGACACGTGACATTATTGACCGTTACCCTAGTTATATTGCATCTTGCTACAGGGAATGGTTGAAAACACAGAACACAAAATACTATGACTCAAAAGAATTTACTACTTCATGGCTGATGAATATACCGGAATTGTACAGAATGCGTGCTCCCGGAAATACCTGCTTATGTGCTATTGCACAGGACATTCTTGGAACCATAGCGAAACCAATCACTCAAAGCAAGGACTGTGGTGGCATCATGAGAGTAGCTCCGATTGGCTTATATTTTGATGGCAAAAAGTTTCCACAGGACGGAATCGATAGGATGGGGGCTGAAGCAGTAGCGCTCACACATGGCCACGAGCTGGGCTACATTCCTGCTGCTGCGTTTGTTCATATTGTCAGTTTACTCGCTCACAATGAGGATATTTCAGTTTTGTCAGCGGTGAAAGACTCAATATCCGCAATGGAACGGTTGTTTCCCGAAGCAATACACATGGGCGAGCTTCTCATGCTTATTCGAAAGGCGATTACGCTTGCGGAATCAGATCTTGATGACCTCGACGCAATTAGAGAACTCGGCTGCGGCTGGGTCGCAGAAGAGACACTTACCATAGCGGTTTACAGCGCTTTGAAATACGCGGATGATTTTGACAAGGCGATCATCGCATCTGTAAGTCATAGTGGTGACACTGATTCCACCGGAGCCGCTACAGGCAACATTTTGGGTGCCCATCTTGGATACGATGCAATTCCTGAGAGATTCATCGAAAATCTCGAACTTCGAGAAATAATTGTCGAACTAGCCGATGATCTGTACAATGATTGTCAATTTTCTGAAAGCACCGAGAATACAGAGGAACCATGGGTGCAGAAGTATATTTATAAGAGCTACATGGGGCGGGCATGATGCAATCTTGCTGCTTGGATGGCATTTACTCTATCCACAAGTGTCAAATCCCAGATGGGGTCAGGCTGTGGATTGTACTCAGCTCTTTCTGCTTATATTTTGTACCTGAGCGATGCACGATAACTGAAACACGATACCGACGATTTAGGCAATTTGGGTTCGAATAAAACTGTTGAAAGTTCGAATTTGGGTTCGAATAGCAAGAAGGATTCTATAATGCCGTACTATAACGGTTTTCCCTAATGCCTACACGAAAACCGCCTATTTTAGCGGCCTCTGCTGACCATAGCCGAACTGTGATGACCCGAGAAGCCCTAACACGATCCCCATATAACACGACTGGAAATCGTGTTCACGGGAAACCGTGACTAGGGTTCAAATCCTCAGTATTCGACTAAATACACAGAAGAGACTGTACATTCGTTCACTATCTATTATGCAAGGACAACACTAGCGTACACTGACTCGGTATTTTTTCACTATACACGGGCCATTCATATACAAGTGTTAACGATACATCATTGCACAGTATTCTCGATACATTATATGGGAAACGGCATCATCATCGCGCTTGATGAATTCTTTTTGATAAGGATCTAATGCTCTCATAGGGTATTTCGCCCTCTAACACTGTTGTCGTTGAAGGATCAAATCGTCGTATACACGGATGACATAGACACCTTCATCCATCAGCTTGTCCCCTTCCCAGCTTTTGCTGGATATTGTCAAAACGACATCACCGGGAGCAGCTCCGCGGAAATTATACTCCGCACCGCCCGGTGCCACAGAATCGTCAAGCACTATATTCGGGTCCGGCGGCGGCGCAGACGGATCTTCGCGTACACCTTCCACGATGATTCCTTCCTTGCTGAATGCAAAGCCGGAATATTCTTCTCCCCCTGTATGAAACGCCCAATATATTGAAAGCGTATACATCCGCTCGCTTTCAGGAGGGTCGGGATATTGGGTAGTACCCATCATGTCACTTTCCTTTTCCGTGTTTCCGCATGCACACAGCAGTAAAGTAAAACCAAGGCAAACCAAAATGGCGGTTAATGATTTCTTTTTCATAGCTGACACTCCAATCTCTCATTTTTGCGACATTTCTCCACTAAACGGCGAAAGCAGAAAGCTTTTTAACGTTTTCTGCTTCGCTATTTGTTTCTCNCCGTCATTATGCTAAATTTACCAAAAATATTGCCCGAATAGCGAAACTCGCAAAAATGAACGATAGATTTACAGGTTTTCAGGGGTATTTTCCTCCATTTCAATCCAATATCCCTTGCCACGGGTATTGCGGATAAGGTATCCGCTTTCTTCAATCTTTTGCCGAAGACGATGAAGTGCGCTATCAAACGCACGGTCGGTGGATACAAATGGTTGGCTCCATACCTCTTCATATAATTCTTCACGGCCGACAGGATTGCCATCGCATCGTATCAGACGAAGCAATAGCGTAAACTCCTTTGGGCGGAGTTGCAAATCTGTATCTTTTAAGAACACTTGATTCTTTTCGGTGTTCAGGGTCAGTGTTCCGTAGGTGACAAGATTCTCTGCGGGTATATTGGCGAGGATTTGTTTGTGCAGTTCCAAATCCTGCTCAGCGCTTTGGGCGCGTAGCAGAGCCAGCGCCTCATTCTTTCGTGCGATCTCGGCGGTTTCAAAAGCCAAAAGTGCACTCTTCTTCGCCGTGTTGAGCTGCCTCATAACACCAACAATCATCGCCACCATTTAAAGCAGTACCAGCACCAGCATTCCCACTTCGCCAATCTCATAGTAGAAAATGCCTGATATCCAGTTGTTGTAACGCATGGCATCATGCAGCATGGCAAAGAGCACCACTGAGAGGCCGACAAGCGTAATGGCCTGTTCGGTCAGCAGCTTCCTTTTTCTTATCTGCATAGGAAGTACCATGAGAAAGCGCAAAGCAAAATAAGCGGCGGCGATGTACAATAGAATTTCCGCAGCCACCTTTATATGCGAATCCGTTACGGTATCCGCCATGAGAAAGAATACCACCAGCGCCGATTGTGTAACTACGAATAAGCGAAGCGGCCATTTTTGCACCAAGCCGGGGAACTGGTCTCTCGCCATTAAAACGAGAAGTATCCCTGTAATGGCAATACTTGAACAGCCCAGCTTATAGCCAAGCTCCCACTGAATACCGGGAAACATCGTCTGGTAGACAAAGCGGTCGGTCATGCCTGCACGCACCATCCACACAAAACATAAAAGAGCAAACCACAGATTCGGTCGGTAGCCGCGCACCAGCAGAAAGAGGATCATGTGCAGCAGGAACAGGCAGAGATACAGACCGATATTGATTGACATGAACATTTGACTGAGCGCCATCATTTGCGCAATGTTGTCAGGATTGCTTATGTAGTAGCCTGTGAAGCCACTGGCCTCCTTGTGTACGAAGTTGGAGCTTTGGCGCACGATTTCCACGATGCCCTTCACAGGGATAACATCAATGCGTTTATAGCCCGACATTGCAACGCTGTCCTCCGCTGTCAGGCCAGGGATGCCCACATCATGCCGCCACATACCGTTGACAAATACCCGCTCGTTATATTCCACGGATCTGCCAACCAGTGAGTAAACCTTATCTTCGGAAAAGACTAAGCGCAGTCTTGCCGTCGCCACGGTTCTATCGTCCGGGGTCGATCCGTATTCGATAGCTCCCCCGTAGGCGTTAAATTCCTCCGGCGTAAGCAGAGCGCCCGACACATATTCCACGCTGCCCTCGATGAAAACAATTTGCTCGTCAAGGTCAAAGGCGGTCAAATCCCACACGCCGTTTACTGGATTCAGGTTGTTATCACGCGATGGCTGCTGGCGGTAGGCGTACTCCTTCGGGAAGTACCACAGGGCGATACTCGCAGCGAGTATAAGCACGCCTGCAATGATATAGCCGATTGTATTTTGTTTTGCTATAAAGGTAGATTTTTTCATGCAGGCGGGTGCTCCTTTCGCTTCGTGTATTATGCTTGTACAATTATTAAACGCTTCAAGGCTTCTTCAACTTGCTCCGGCTCTACCGGCTTTTGTAAACAATGGACTGCTTCCAGCCGATAGCTCATAACAGAAAATTCATTGCCCATAGACATAAATACCATGCGGCAGTTTTGATCTGCCCCCGAAGCGCGTACCAGAAAGCAAGTTAGGAAAGGCAAAGAATCTTCTTCTCTGTCCGACTGCATCGTAACATTTTGCGGTATAGCGGTAAAGGTCGCGCGGAGCGCGTTCATCTTAAGCCTTGACTGATGCGCAGAAAATGTTTCGCTCATCTCAAGTAGAGAATAGATACGGCTACGGCGCGGGAGGTCTGCCTCCAAGACTCGAATGTGGCCGTACCGTGTTGTAATAAGTTATTGTAGCTGATCGGAAAACATCGAGACAGGGAAGCTATGAAATGGTAGTGCTGGAAGAAGAGGTGCCGAAGAACCAGTCGATCGTCCTTGAGATGGGGCGTGACGGAAATATACGCGAGGAATCCTTCCTGACGTGCGCGGTGTAGAACATGAAAAAGATGGCTCCGCTCTTCTTATCTTTTTGGTCAAGAATCATCCTTTTCCCTTGCTCTCTCCCGCTTGATTCACAAAACCCGCTTTCACTTTTCGCCGTCGCGGCTTTGTTGATGATTGGAAGCGGCGGAAGAGAAGCTCTCTTCCGCCGCTTCCGCACAAGAAAATGTTTACATGAAGAAGTCTTTATCCTCGGTACGCAGGTACTTGGACGCCTTGTTTACGTTAAAGGTTACGCCGATGCCAGGGGCATCCCAAACCTTCACATGACCATCGCGCAGGAAATCATTTGGCAGGCCTTCCACGATGTCGTACCACCAATCGGGGTTGCCGAAGGGGTATTCGTAGGCGATGTAGTTCTGGGGCATCGTGGCGCCGACCTGGGTCAGGGCTGCCATGCCGAACACGCCGTCAAATGTGCCATGGGGCGCCATCATGATGCCGTGCAGATCCGCGTATTCTGCGATCCACTTAAGCTCGGCGATGCCGCCAACATCCGCGGGATCGGGACCGACGATATCTACCGCGCGGTTTTCGATCAGCTCCATGAAGTTCTGGCGCAGGAAGATCTGCTCGCCCGTGTGAATCGGCGTGGTGGTGCTTTCGGTAATATCGCGGAAGGTCTTTGCCATGGTAAAGGGCGTGTAGTCGCCCGCGATAGAATCCTCGAGCCACATTACATTGTAGGGCTCGATGGCCTTTGCGATGCGCTTGATGTCGGTGGTGGTAAAGCCGGGGCCCACGTCAAAGGCAAGGCCGACCTTATCGCCAACAACCTTCTTAAGGCGCGCGATATAATCGATGCTGCGGTTCAGTGCCTCTTCCGTTAACAGGCTTCCCTTAGGCAACCTAGCGTTGGGTGCCAGGTTTTCAGGGGTATACGTGTTGTAGGCATCGGCATCGACGTAAAAGTCTCTGGAATGCCAGAACACTGCGCTCTTTACGATGGTGAAGCCCTCTGGTATCTCGTTTAAGTGCAGTATGTTTTCGCCGCGCTTTTCGGGGGTATCGGCAACCTTATGCGGCCGGCCCTTATCGACAAAGCTGCCATTGTACACGCGCACCTGGTCGCGAACCTTACCGCCCAAGAGCTTGTACACCGGCACACCGGCATCCTTGCCGGCTATATCCCAAAGTGCCATCTCGATGGAGCTGATTACCTTGCCCCAGGGCTTGAAGGCACCTGCCCTGCGCATGCGGCGCATGACATCCTCAACATTGGTCGGATCGCAGCCAACGATCATGCTCTTAAAATACGGAACGAGCGGCAGAACAAAATCCTTGTTGTTCTCAATCTGGCTAAAGCCGTCAATGCCCTTGTCCGTCACGATTCTAAGAACGATATTCTCGCCAATGATCGCGCTCTTTAGATCTGTGATCTTCATAGTAACTCCCCTTTCGCGTATGTTTGTCTCGAAGGTTTTTACGGCGCAGGTCCAAAGCGCCGCTTCCCAGTTATTATATGACATCTGGTTGTGATTTGAAATAGCAGAAACGCTTTATCTCAGGAGGAACGCATTTGACTATTTCTCAGAGCTCTCTCCAATTATCCTCAATCACCGCGCTGATGTCCCGGTCGCTGAGTCCCTTGGCGTACATCGACATCACCTTATCCTGGATGCTGGAGATATCACTTTGCCCCTTCTTGACGACCTGCGGCTCGAATCTGCCCTCCCGGTCGCGCGGGACGTTCAACTCGAACTCGCCCGCATGGGCGCGTACCTTCTTTGCCGTTGTACCGTTGCGGCGGTTGGTTGTTTCCTTTGGCCCCTGGTCACTCTTGTCGTAGCCCAGGTGTTCGTCGAGTTCCGCTTTGACCATCTCTTCCATCGTCTCAGCAAACAGATCCCGCATTGCCGTATATAACTCGTTTGCATTTGTGATTCCGAGCTCCCTCACCATTTCCATCATCACAGATCGTTGCTTCGTCTCCTCCGGTGTTGCCTTCTTTCCCATGCTGTTCAACTCCTCCCCTTTATTTTACCTTCTTGGAGTTTACACAGCTTATGTCTGCCACTTCATCCACTTCGTCGGTCGGATCGCAAGGTATATGCGCTCATTCTCCTTGTACCGATGCACTATCCCTGCGGCTACATAGGCGTCGATCGCCTTGTGGATGGTTGCGTTCTTCATGCGCGGGAAAGCGGGGAATATCTCCAGCCGAACACGGCTAGGTGACGTGGCGTCCATGCGGCCTCAATCGTCAAAGGCCGTCAGCATCCAAGGCCACATCATGGCCGACATTTGATCTTTTTCGGCGACGGATTCAATCCGTTCGTCGGCGCCCACCGCACTGGTGACAGATCGCTCACGGGCCATCTTCATTCCTCCGTAATACTCGCATCCCGGCCTCCTCGGGTGTCCGAGCCCCCTTTTTGCTATTGCAAGACCTGCAGCATGTAACAAGGTTCTCCATTGTTTCTCTACCGCCGCGCGATAATGGTATCAGGTGGTCTAGTGTCAGATTGCGGTCTGTGCTACAGTAAACACAGGTGTGCCGATCTCTTTCATATACGGCTATTCGTGGCGCATTTCGCATACGCACCGCCCGCACGGACTTCGACGTATAGTCAATCCCTTCAACGCGACCCACGATTGCACCGTCGCCGATCAGAATCCGATCTTTCGTCATGATGCCGACGGCAATCATTTTGTCCACGAACACATCTGCCGGTGGAAGACATCACATTACAAATGATGCAGGATTGCATCAACGTACCATACGAGGAAAAAGACCTGTCGAAAAAGACATGCAAGAACGTGCGCGGAGCCATCACGGCGTTTTATGCGTGTATGGTCAAAAACAGGATCGCCATGGAAGAACCCAAGAAACTCACAGTGCCCGACCGAGCCCCGGTGGGAGAGCGTACAATTTTGCAACCCAACGGCTTACAAACTGTCTTCTCCGTGGATACGGTAACGATCAGGGGCAAACTCCAAAAGGCGTTTTTCATTCATTGCTGGCGGCTGATTCTACTGTCGGGAATGCGTCGCGGAGAGGCGGCGGGATTGCAGCCCGACGATATCGACACCGAGCGTGGAATCGTGCGCATCATGCGTTCAATCAACTCCAAAATGGAGATCACAAAAGGGAAGAAGGCAATGCGCTGCGCCATTACAAATTGACGCCACGCATGACAAGCGTACTTGTGGCACAAAAGACAATGCTAAAAGAGATGGGCATCATATCGCCATGGATCTTCCCGGGGCAGGATGGCGCGATGGTCAACCCGAACAAGATCCTTTGGCGCTGGCGCACCTATCGCGAGCAATACGGGCTCGAAAGCAACATCCACGAAATGCGTCACACGATGATCTCGGCAGTGGAAAACGATATGCCGGAACCGTTGCTCAAACGCGTCGTCGGCCATGGTAAGACGATGGACACGCATGGAATTTATGGTCATGAGGTCGATGGAGACCTTGACCGCGCGGCGGAAATCTGTGAGGAAGTGTTTGCCAAATGGCTCGGGCCTGTATCGAATTTTGATCCCAAATAAGAGTAAGTTTTGCCCGTTCTTGTACCATAATGCGGCAGCAAGTGCGGCAGCAGACAAAAAGAAAAGCCCTAGAACCTAACAGGTTCTAGGGCTTTCGCTTGGCACCTCCAAGGGGACTCGAACCCCTGTTACCGCCGTGAGAGGGCGGTGTCCTGACCGCTAGACCATGGAGGCACGTTAGCAGCGGGACTAGGATTTGAACCTAGACAATACGAGTCAGAGTCGTAGGTGCTGCCGTTACACTATCCCGCTATGTTGTCGGCTCAAACGCCGAAGCTAATTATACAATACGCCTTACGCCCTGTCAAGCCGGTATTTTAGGCAGACACAACTTTTTGCTTTACAGCCTCCTTTTTTCTTGCGCTGTGCCCGGTGGGGCAGTATAATGGGCGACAAAACAATGGAAAAGAGCTTTGGCTCTTGGAGGTACCAATCATGACACAGGCATTTACGGCGGAATATACGGCACTCCTTGCTTCGCTGTGCGCGGCGCCCGCAGTGCGCGCACTGGGCAAGACAGGTGGTTCTGCACTGCCTGCGGGCGATGAAAGCGACATCGATATCATGATCTTCTGTGCCGGTGTACCCTCGCAAAGTGAGCGTGAACGGTTGACCGGCGGCAAAAATGTCGCCGACGATCCCCATTGGGGCCATGTAGACTTTGCTTCTTTTCAAGGTGGCGAGGTTTGCCTGATGTATCACGACATGGAGGCGTTCTCCTCCTATATAGAGGGCGTGCTGCACGGCGACCGCTTGGAAAGGGAGGGCGATTTCTATCCGACGGGCTGCATATCGTCGGTGCTGGGTCTTCACCTCTATGCCGACAAAGACGGTGCCATAGCGCGGATGCAGGAAAACACGCGTGCCATGCCCGATTCTCTCGCGCAGGCGATGACGCGCCACCACACCGGCGCGCTGCATTCCACCGAAGACTTTCGCCGCGCCATCGAGAGAAAGGATGCTCTGTTCTACCACGCGGCGCTCGAATATGCCCTTGACCATTTCCTTCAGGCGCTCTTCGCCATCAACCGCACATGGTTTCCCAGCCGCAAGCGCATACTCCGCTATCTCCAAGATTTCGCGGTTAAGCCGGAGAGCTGCGCCGACCGCCTGCTGCGCGCGGTGGAATTAGGAGCGCGCGCCGACACGCTTGCCGAATCCTACGGTGTGTGGAAAGCGCTGGAAGACGAGCTCCGCGCGCTGATCTGACGCCACCACCTCAATTTGCTTTGCAGCAAAGGCTCTTGCGTCACTTTTCTGAAGAAGCTGTCCCGCCATTTTGCGTCGCCTCTGTCTTTCGCCCCATGTACGCCTGAAAGACATCGCAAGCCGTATAGGCTCCGCCATGGCTCTCTATGGCGGATCGAATGGCCGCGTACATCGCCGTCCTGTTTTCCTCCGGCAGGCCGCGGTGATCGGCAAGCGTATCGAGCAAGGCGATGTATTCATCGGGCGTATATGTTTTCACGACAGGATGCAGTTTCATCTGAACATCGCGAAAACCATACGCTTCCAGGCTCTCAAAGCCGAAGCCGATGCGGATCTGGGTGGGAGATGACCATTCCTCGTCGGATTTTCGAGTGGGTCTGACGCTGTACGGATAATAGCTGCGGTAGTACCGGTCGTAAATTCTCTGAATTTCTTCATAAAGCGGATCGTCATCGTCGGGAAAAAAATTGTAACGCAGCAAGGCGACAGCGCCACCGTTTTTCAGCAAGCGGTGAATCTTAGGGCAGCCGATTTTCGGATCCACCCAATGGAAGGCCGAGGCGGCATAGAGCAGGTCGTAGGTATCTTCCTTCAGAGAGACATCCTCAAAGGAAGAGACGATGACACGAAAATCTTGATACGAGCCAAAGCGGTTGACGAGAAAATCCGCCATGTTCGCGCCGATCTCCACAGCGGTGACGGCATATCCCGCATCGAGGAAGGGAGCGGTCGCCTTTCCCGTTCCCGGGCCGATCTCAAGGGCAGCGTTGCCCTTGTCCCGTCCGGCATACCGCACGACATCCGCGATCAATTCCGGGGGATAGCCGGGCCGTATGTTGTCGTAGTTGACCACGATTTCATCAAAATGCGTCCGTTTGTGTCTCTCCCATCCCGTCTTGGCGTTCGCCATGCCGATCTCTCCCTCCATCGGTCATCCGTACTTCAAAGCCATTTCCTCGTGGAAGGATGCTCGAAGGAAGGCCGGGGCCTTCCTTCGAATGGAATCGCCCGCCAGCTCGTCGTCGCAAAGTCCGCTCATTACGTTTTTACCTTGCGAAGCAAAAACTGCATATCGCTCCCTTGCTTCTCCTCTTCCACGCGAAACGCGTTTCGCGTGGATTAAGGCCGAAGCGGGCGGCTGAAATCCCATCGTAACATGGGATTCCGGCTTCCTTGCGTTTTCGCTGACCGTGAGGCCGTAGCCGAACAGGCGAAAACCGTTCCTCCCATTCATCGCAAACCTCAGTTTGTGATGACAGCTTGGCGGTAAAGCCGCCAAGCTGAAAAAAAGGATACCTTTCGATATCCTTTCCGAAAACCATTCACTCAATCGGTCGAATAGGGGATCAATGCGAGATGACGCGCGCGCTTGATCGCCGTGGAAAGCTGACGCTGATGCTTGGCACAGTTTCCTGTCATGCGGCGCGGCAGAATCTTCGAGCGTTCGGACATGAATCTGCGCAGACGCGGAAGATCCTTATAATCGATCTGCTGAATCTTATCTATGCAAAACTGACACGCCTTGCGACGGGGCTTGCGGCCGCGCGGGCGGCGCCCCGACCTCTCGTTTCTATCCTCGGACATGCTTTTCGCCTCCTTCTTGTTGGAAATAAAAGAGAACTACGACACCGCTGTCAGAATGGCAGCTCGTCGTCGTCAACGTCGATGAATTCCTCAGCGGGAGCCTGCTGTGCCGAAGGACGAGCCTGCGGCGCGGGGGNCGTAGCCGCCGCCCTGGCCATAGTCGCTCTGGTATCCTCCGCCGCTCTGGCCGTCCGCGCCCTGTCTGCTGTCCACAAATTCTACATTGTCGGCGACAACCTCGGTAGAAAACCGCTTCGTACCGTCCTGCGCTTCGTAGGAGCGGATCTGCAGCGAGCCTTCCACGGCGATCTTTCTGCCTTTTGTAAAATAGCGGCTGACAAACTCTCCGCGCTCGCGCCATGCGACGACCGGTATGAAATCGGCCTCTCTGACACCTTGCGCGTTGGGTACACGGCGGTTGCAGGCGACTGTAAAGCGGCACATGGGCACACCGCCCTGTGTCGTGCGCAATTCCGGATCGCGGGCCAGGTTGCCGATCAGGATGACTTTGTTCATCTTCGGCCCCCTATTCTTCGATGCGGACGCACAAATAGCGGATGACTTGCTCGGAAATCTCGAAGTTGCGTTCCAACTCGCGCGGGAACTCCGGCGCAGCCGTCATGTGCATCAGAACATAGTAGCCTTCGTTCTGAAAATCGATCGGATAGGCGAGACGACGCTTGCCCCATTCGTCGATCTTGTCCAGCGTACCACCGTTGGCGGTAATCAAGCCGCTGAAGCGGTCGATTAACTCCTTGCGGGGCTCGTCCTCGACTCTGGCGTCGAGAATGTAGATGACCTCGTATTTGTTCAAACCTTTCACCTCCTCTTGGACTTTGGCCTCGCGCGGCTGCGCGAAGCAAGGATGGTATATGGAAACCCAATTAAGATACCACAACTACGCGGCGAAAACAAGCATACAATGGAGGATTTGCGCATTCTTAATGCGCCGTGCGCCATAAAACGCCTCTTGAACCCGTGTGTTTTCTTTGCTACACAGGGGCGTATCTGCTATAATGCACGCAACAGAACGATGACAGGGAGGGGTCGCAGTGTACGAGATTCTGTCTCATGAATTCTTGAATCCGAGCGTCGTACGCGTGACAGTGAAGGCGCCGATGGCGGCGCGCAGGTGTGAGCCGGGGCAATTCGTGATGTTGCGTGTAAACGAAACGGGGGAGCGCATTCCCCTGACGGTGGCGGATTACGACCGGGCGGCGGGCTCGGTCACGGTGATCGTGCAAATCGTCGGGAAGACCACGCAAATGCTTTCCGAAAAGCGGACAGGCGACACGATTGCCGACATCGCGGGGCCGCTGGGCCATCCTTCTCATCTGGAAGGATACGAGCGGGCGGCGGTCATCGGGGGCGGGCTCGGATGCGCCATCGCCTATCCGCAGGCGAAAAAGCTGCACGAGCTGGGCGCGCGCGTCGACGTGATCGCGGGCTTTCGCAACAAAGATTTGATCATCCTCGAAAAGGAGATGGCGGAGGTGTCCGACCTGCTCTCCGTGGTAACGGACGATGGCTCCAACGGAGAAAAGGCCCTCGTCACCGACAAGCTGCGCGCCCTGATCGAGCAGGGCCGGGATTACGACGTGGTGATCGCCATCGGGCCTCTGGTCATGATGAAATATGTCAGCCTGTTGACCAAGGAATACGGCATCGAGACGCTGGTATCCCTCAATCCCGTCATGGTAGACGGCACGGGCATGTGCGGAGGCTGCCGCGTTACAGTGGGCGGCAAGGTGCAATTCGCCTGCGTGGACGGCCCGGATTTCGATGGCCACGAAGTAGATTTTGACGAGGCGATGCGCCGTTCGCGCACGTATGCCGCCGAGGAACGCGCGGCGCACGAAGCGCACCTATGCAGACTGGAGGCGATGGCAGATGGCCATTAAGCGCAACATGCAGCAGGAAAAGACCCCCATGCCCGAGCAGGATGCGGCCATCCGCAGCGGCAATTATCAGGAAGTCGCGCTCGGATATACGCCGGAGATGGCGCTGAGCGAAGCGGCCCGCTGCCTGAATTGCAAAAACAGGCCCTGCGTTGCAGGTTGCCCTGTTGGCGTGAACATCCCGGATTTTATCGCGCAAATCGCGCAGGGAGACTTTGACGGCGCATATGACACGATCCTCACCACCAACGCGCTTCCCGCCATTTGCGGCAGAGTGTGTCCGCAGGAGAACCAGTGCGAAAAGCTGTGCGTACGCGGCATGAAGGGCGAACCTGTGGCGATTGGCCGCTTGGAACGCTTCGCCGCCGACACTGCGATGGCAAAGGAGAGGGAACCCGCCGCGCCCCCTCCCCCCAATGGCAAAAA
>JGI994J12354_10004056_pt1 | contig 13342 bp, 9 predicted proteins | sample IntmicLarv3ML3BL_FD_12354 | JGI IMG/M metagenome (IMG submission 12354)
TCACGAATAGAGCGTCTGGCTGCTGCTGTATATGTAACGCTTGCTGCTCCATAAATTTGGGAGGCTATTATGCCGATTTTCTCACGAATGGGTAAATTGACATCATAAAGATGTGAAAAGTTATTCGGTTTTTCACATGCCTCTACTACTTTCAGCGCAAGAGCTTCAGCACCTTTTCCACCCTGGCCGAATACGTCAGAAAGAGCAAATTCTGCTCCTCGTTCTTGGCAATAGACAGCTATAGCTTTAAGTTCGTTTTCACTGTCAGTTGCAAAACGGTTTATGGCTACAACCACAGGCACATGGAAGCGGTGCATGTTTTCAATATGAGCGCCTAAGTTGGAAAGGCCCTTTTCCAGAGCTTCAAGGTTTTCTGCCACTAATTCCCTTTTATCAACTCCGCCGTTGTATTTAAGCGCACGCACAGTTGCTACCAGCACTATACAGCTTGGTTTAAGGTCACCATACAGGCATTTTATATTCAAAAATTTCTCGGCGCCCAGGTCAGAGCCGAATCCGGCCTCGGTTATAGTGTAATCAGCCAGCTTTAGTGCAAGCTTTGTCGCTCTTATAGAGTTGCAGCCATGCGCTATGTTTGCAAAAGGGCCGCCGTGCATAAGAGCAGGCGTGTTTTCCAAAGTTTGCACAAGGTTAGGCTTAATAGCATCTTTAAGCAGGGCAGTCATAGCGCCCTGAACCTCAAGTTCACGGGCATAAACGGGAGTGTTATCTGTCTTATAAGCAATAAGAATGTTGCCAAGCCTTGTTTTGAGGTCATCAAGGTTGTTTGCAAGGCAGAGAATAGCCATTATTTCACTGGCTACAGTTATTTGGAAACCGTCCTCTCTTGGCACACCATTGGCTTTGCCGCCAAGACCTACATTTGTAAAACGCAGTGCACGGTCATTCATATCCATGCAGCGCTTAAAAAGTATGCGCCTTGTATCAATACCAAGCTTGTTGCCTTGCTGGAGGTGATTGTCAATAATAGCGCAGAGCAGATTATTTGCGGCGGTTATGGCGTGCATATCGCCTGTAAAGTGCAGGTTTATATCCTCCATAGGAACAACCTGGGCATATCCGCCGCCTGCAGCGCCGCCTTTCATACCGAACACAGGGCCCAGAGAAGGCTCACGCAGGGCAATAATGGCATTTTTGCCTATGTTTTTCATACCCATGCCAATTCCCACGCTTGTGGTGGTTTTGCCTTCACCCGCAGGGGTTGGGTTTATAGCGGTTACAAGCACAAGCTTGCCGTCTGCCCTGTCAGACACACGTTTAATAAGATCGTCGGACAGCTTTGCTTTATAATTTCCGTAAAGTTCTACCTCCTCCGGCATGATACCAAGCTTGGAGGCTATTTCGGAAATGGGTTTAATTCTGGCTTCACGTGCAATTTCAATATCACTCAGCATAATATTTATCAATCCTTTCAGCCTTTAGAAAAAGTTTGGGTCAAACATATTTATTTTTTGTTTTTCACAGCGGCTTCAACAAGGCCGACAAATAAAGGATGAGGTCTGTTGGGGCGGCTTTTAAATTCGGGGTGGAACTGAACGCCGACAAACCAAGGGTGGTTTTCCTGTGAAAGCTCTACAATTTCAACAAGCTTTTCGTTGGGGGAAATACCCGCAAGCTTCATGCCTTTGCTTTCAAGCTCGCTGCGGTATTTGTTGTTCACTTCATATCTGTGGCGGTGGCGCTCGTAAATAAGCTCCTCGCCGTAGAAATTATGAGAAATTGTGTTTTCCTTAAGCTTGCAGGGATAAAGGCCAAGGCGCATTGTGCCGCCTTTGTCGGTTATATCCTCCTGCTCGGGCATTATATGTATTACAGGGTTTGTTGTGGTAATTTCTCTTTCTTCATCAAACTCGCTGGAGTATGCGTCTTCAAGTCCGAGTACGTTTCTTGCATATTCAACAACAGCAAGCTGCATGCCAAGGCATATACCAAGGAAAGGCATACCATGAGTTCTGGCATGTTTTATAACAACAATTTTACCCTCAACACCTCTGAATCCAAAGCCGCCGGGAACGACTACACCATCACAGCCGGCAAGTCTTTCAGCTACATTTTCGTCAGTCAAATCCTCGGTGTCAATAAGCTTGATTTTTACCTTTGCGTCATTGTCTATACCTGCATGGCGTATAGATTCGGTTACAGAAATATAAGCATCGGGAAGAGATACATATTTACCGGCAATACCGATAGTTACTTCCTTTGTGGCATTTTTCATACGTGCAAGCATTGCTTCCCAGTTGCTAAGGTCAGGTGCTTCGGAGGAAAGACCCAAATGGCGGCAGACACTTCTGGCAAGACCCTCATGCTCCAGCATAATAGGTGCTTCGTACAGGGAAGGTATTGTTAAGTTCTGTACAATATCTTCCTCTCTGGTATTGCAGAAGAGAGCGATTTTTTTGCGCATATCGTCAGGTATTTCGTGTTCGCTTCTCAGAACTATAACATTTGGCTGTATGCCAAGGGACAAAAGCTCCTTGACAGAGTTTTGTGTGGGTTTTGATTTAAGCTCCTTTGATACTTCTATATAAGGAACTAAAGTTACATGAATAAACATAGCGTTTTCGCGGCCTACATCTGTTACTACCTGGCGAATAGCCTCAATTAAAGCAAGGCTTTCAATATCGCCTACTGTGCCGCCTATTTCCGTTATAACAATGTCGGTGTCGCCTGTGCGGCCTACACGGTAAATACGGTCCTTTATTTCATCTGTTATATGTGGGATAACCTGTACTGTTCCGCCCAGATAATCTCCACGGCGCTCTTTGTTTAGCACGTTCCAGTATATTTTACCCGAGGTAACGCTGGAATTAACAGAAAGGCTTTCGTCTATAAAACGCTCGTAATGGCCGAGGTCAAGGTCGGTTTCGGCACCGTCATCGGTTACAAAAACCTCACCATGCTGGTAGGGACTCATTGTACCGGGGTCAACATTTATATATGGGTCAAACTTCTGCATAGTCACCCTGTACCCGCGTTCCTTTAAAAGCCTGCCCAGAGAAGCAGCTGTTATACCTTTACCAAGGCCGGAAACCACACCTCCGGTTACAAAAACATATTTTACCGCCATATTAACAAATCCCCCGCAAATTAAATTTTTATTTTGTTGCTGCCGCTATAGTAATACTGCTTATTAAAAACCGGGCAAATTAAAAAAAATCAGATTTAAAACAAACAAATAATTATGATAAAATAAAACAGTTTTTTAAGCTTGTTTATTATATAATACAAATAGATATTTTAACATTTATGCACATAATAAGTCAAGTTTCGGCACAGCCAAAAATTCACCTTCATTCTGTGTCATCATAACAAAAACAGGTTACACCCATAAGGCATACAAGAAAATTTGAAAAGCGGTTACGCGCGTTGTATGGCTTTTCGTTTTGTGCAAGCGGCAAAGAAACAGAAAAGTTCTTGTCGGGCAGGAGCATAGTAACAGTTGTGCCTTCTCCGGCAGATGAGGTTATATCAATTGTGCCGTCGTGGCTGCTTATTATTTTTTGTGCAAGCGTAAGCCCAAGTCCTATACCACTGTAGCCTTTTTGGTTAGGGTACGAAAAATACGGTTTAAAAACAGATGCGAGTATTTCCTCTGTCATACCTTGTCCCTTGTCGGAAACTTCGACAGACACCATGTCATCTTTTTTACAGACAAAAATATCTATAGAATTCCCGGCCTTTGTATAAAAAAGGCTGTTGTGAAGAATATTGCTGAAGGCAAGCTCGAACCTTGCAAGATCAAGCCTGATGTAAAGGTCATCATCAGGAACATCAAAGTTGATTTTTATTCCTAGGCTGTCTGCTATGGACTCACCTGTACCCGATATATCCCTGAACCACCCGAAAATGTTTTCTGAGGAAAGCTTTGGTATGGCATTTCCGCTTTGGTATTTGGCATATTCCGATATTACAGTGGAGGAGCGCAGAATTTCGTATGCGTTTGCGCTTATTCTGCTCAAGTGAGGGGACAACCACGAAGCACTGTCCATTACGATGGATTTTAGATGCGCTGAATCCGACGAGGTGAATATACCGTCAATACAGCGGCGGATATTATGTGCAAATATCGCGGCGTTTTTCCCTGCGCGGCCTGCGTTGTCGGCCTGATGTGAAGCACCTTCAATAACCATTGCGATTATGCCGTATATGTCATCGTTTTCAATAATCGGTACAAAGCTTATCTTAGCATCAAAAAACGGCAAAACACCTGATATGGTATGTGAACCGTTTTCCGTAATTCCGTTTTTTATATCAGCCAGATCAAATTCTGCCAGTGCAGACTGCATACCCGTAGGCGGTGTTAAAAAAGGGTAATTGCTTTTTGCTTGCAGGTTACTCCAATAAACCTGCAAATTTGCATCACAAATAAGCACAGGCAAAGGGAAATCCGTGTATCTTTTTATTTGATTATTTATATTTTTAACAAATTCATAGTTTATATTTGTAAAACTGTATTCCATTTTTCCTCACAGAAATTGATTTTGCAATAAATCACATAATTACATATTTATATTATAATGAAAGTGGCCGTCAATGTAAACAGCGTACGGCACTAAAAAAGTAATTAAAATAAAAATATATCACATTGTTTCATGATAAATCAGAAAGAAGTTTTTCGCCGGGCAAAATCAATCAAAAAAATCCCCGTTTTTAAATTGATTTTGCTATATGTTAGTTAAAAATTTGTCCAGGTACTTGTAGTTTTGGCAAGAATAAGGTAAAATAAATGTATCCACAGTATGCGGGAGCTTTTGGGGTCTTGCATGCAGCCTGTTTTTAATATAATACCGGCTGAATTTCCCACTTATTTTTAAAATGGGTGGTTGGCTGTATTATGGCTGCATTACTGTAATAATAACTTTATATTATTTAACAGGAGGTAGTTCGCATTGGGAATTAAAATTGGTATTAATGGTTTTGGACGTATAGGAAGGCTTGTTTTCCGCGCAGCGGTTTCTCAGCCTGACGTTTTTGAGGTTGTGGGCATAAATGACCCGTTTATCGACCTTGACTACATGGTCTATATGACAAAGTACGACACAGTTCACGGCAAATTTGACGGTGATGTTTCCATAAAAGACGGCAAGCTTGTTGTAAACGGCCAGGCTATTTCTGTTTTTGAGCAGAGAGATCCTGCCCAGATTCCTTGGGGAGAAGTTGGCGCTGAGTATGTTGTAGATGCTACAGGTATCTTCCATTCCAAAGATAAAGCACAGGCTCATATCGATGCCGGCGCTAAAAAAGTAGTTTATACAGGCCCTTCTAAAGATGATACACCTATGTTTGTATGCGGTGTAAACCTTGACACATATACATCCGACATGAACTTTGTATCCAACGCTTCCTGCACAACAAACTGTCTTGCTCCTCTTGCCAAAGTTATCAACGATAAATTCGGCATTAAAGACGGCCTTATGACAACTGTTCATGCTACAACTGCTACACAGCTTACTGTTGACGGTCCTTCCAAGAAAGACTGGCGCGGCGGCCGTGCTGCTTCCGGCAACATCATTCCTTCTTCTACAGGCGCTGCAAAAGCTGTTGGTGTTGTTATTCCCGAGCTTAACGGCAAGCTTACAGGCATGTCCATGCGTGTTCCTACTTTGGATGTTTCTGTTGTTGACCTTACTGTCAACCTTAAAACACCTGCAAAATATGCCGATATCTGTGCTGCTATCAAAGAAGCTTCCGAAGGCGAGTTCAAAGGCGTTATCGGTTATACAGAGGATGCAGTTGTTTCTTCCGACTTCATTGGCGATGCCCGTACATCTATCTTTGATGCTAAAGCAGGCATAGCTCTTACAGACACATTTGTCAAGCTTGTTAGCTGGTACGACAATGAGTGGGGTTATTCCAACAAGGTTCTTGAGCTTATTCAGCACATGAACAAAGTTGACCACAAATAATTTCAGTTTGAATTAAAAACATCCCTTTTTGAGGATTAATCAAAAAGGGATGTTTTTTGTAAAAAATTTATTTGCAGCAATTTCTTTTAAGCAATTTGGGTTTGACAAAAAAGTGTTTTATTTATATTATATTTTCATAGTATAGTCAAGCGACTTTAAAAGAAACTTACAACAAAAGCGGAAAAGTCGCTTGCCATCAGGTAAACAGCCTTAAAAAAAGTCCACTTTTAAGGCTGTTTACTATAAAAAAGCAATGCTTTTCTGAGAAATTTAATAGGATGGTGTGTTTATGGAAAAAATCACAGAACGAATAGGCCAAAAACCCGAACTGTTGGGAATTGTTTTTATGGCCGCAGGCTTACTTATTTTAATTGGCGCTATTTTAAAGTGGAAATGGGTAATCGGTTCGGATGCATCGGGCAACAGGGTGCGGACAGGCCTGTTCGGCTGGCTTGTTTATAAGCTTTTTGGCCGCCGGATGTTTTTTATTTTTACCGGCGCCGTAATTACTATTGCCGGAATAGTATGGTATATCGCTATGGGAGCATTGGGGTGATTTTGCGATATTTCAAATAATTATTTGGATTGGTGGCCAGTAAAGTGATTTTTGAAAATATTTTTTCGGCACTTTTATTGATAGTCGCAGTAGTTTTGTTATTCATGGGATTTTACCCAAAANCCAAAAGCAAAAANNCGNATATTATGCTTTAGAATATTNGGAATCATAGCTTCACTTGGCTTTGCATATTTCACTTTTTTTAGCTGAAATTCAAATATTAATACAAAAACCCAAGCAGCTTTGCGNTAACGCAGAACTGCTTGGGTTTTTAATTTAGTTCTTACTTAAAGCTTTTCGTTTTCGGTTTGGCGGCTTACAAGACTGCCTCCGTTGTATTTTTCCCTTAGCTTTGGTTTTTCTATTTTGCCTGTGGGGTTGCGGGGAACAACATCAAAAATAATTTTGCGTGGGCGCTTGTAGCGGGGAAGCTCGGAGCAGAACTCGGCTATTTCTTCTTCTGTGGCAGTCATCCCTGCTTTTATTTCAACGATAGCGGCGGTAATCTCACCAAGTCTTTTGTCGGCAAGACCGATTACGGCCACGTCCTTTATTTTATTGCAGCTGCGCATAAAATCCTCAATTTGTACAGGGTAAATATTCTCGCCGCCTGTAATTATTACATCCTTTTTGCGGTCAACAAGGTAAATGAAGCCGTCCTCATCCTCTTTTGCCATGTCACCTGTATGCAGCCAGCCATCTTTTATAACAGCGGCAGTAGCCTCGGGGTCTTTATAGTAACATTTCATAACACCGGGGCCAAACACAGCAAGCTCGCCAACACTGCCACGCTCAACAATTTCGCCTTTTTCATCAACAATTTTGGTCTGCCACTGGTGGCCGGCCTTGCCTATAGCACCAACCTTGTGAATGTTTTCCACACCCAAATGAACAGAACCGGGGCCAATAGATTCAGAAAGGCCGTAGTTTGTATCGTAGTCATGATTTGGAAAATATTTTTTCCAGCGAACAATAAGGCTTGGCGGAACAGGCTGGGCGCCTATGTGCATAAGCCGCCAAGAAGAAAGGTCATAATCAGCAAGCTTTAGCTCGCCGCTGTCTATAGCGTCCAAAATATCCTGCGCCCAAGGCACTAACAGCCAAACAATACTTGATTTCTCGCGGGAGGCTGTCTCCAATATCCATTTGGGGCTGGTGCCACGCAGAAGCACAGCCTTGCTGCCGGAAAGCAGGCTGCCGAACCAGTGCATTTTAGCGCCTGTATGATAAAGCGGCGGAATACAAAGAAAAATATCATCTCTGCCCTGGCTGTGGTGATTTTGCTCAACCTCACAAGCGCAGACAAGGCTTGCATGGTCATGCAGAATAGCTTTTGGGAAGCCTGTTGTACCCGATGAGAAATAAATTGCCGCATCATCACTGTCTTTCAATGCGATTTCGGGCGCGATGCATGAACATGACTCGACAAGGTCATAATAGCTTTCGGCAAAAGCAGGGCAGTTCTCGCCCTCGAAGAAAAGAGTTTTTATGTAAGGGATTTCATCCTTAATAGCATCAACACGGTCAATAAATTCAGGGCCGAAAATAAGCATTGAGGAATCGGAAAGCTCAAGGCAATATTTTATCTCATTGGCTGTATACCTGTAGTTAAGCGGTACAACAATGGCGCCGGATTTTAATGCGCCAAAATAAATGGGAAGCCATTCCAGGCAGTTCATGAGCAGTATAGCTATTTTATCGCCACGTTTTATGCCACGGCTAAGAAGAAGATTAGCAAAACGGTTGGCTTTTTCATCAAATGCCTGCCATGTCATTTCCTTGCGATAGGGGGTGTCTCCGGTTTCTACCAGGTCATACTCCCGCCAAGGTATGTTGTGTTTTTCCCCAAGCTCCGGGTTTATTTCAATAAGGCTTATTTCTTCGCCATAAAGCCTTGCGTTTCTCACAAGAAAATCGGTAATCGGCATTTTTACGTCTCCTTAAATTTTATCTTTTAGGCAGTAAAGGCTGTCCATTTTATGTTGTTTGCTGTATAATTACAGTGAAAATTGATATGTCGTGCAGCTATTACCGCTTTAAACCCGTGAATCAAAAACAGCAAAAAATTAACCGGCCGAATGCAAAAAATTGTTTGCTAAAATACAAGCAAATACATATAACAGCATCCGTTTTGATTTTCAAAAAATCAAACCATTTTCTAGTATATCAGCGGGTATTTTATTTGTCAATGCCATAATAGGCAAAGAATCAACGCTATTGTACTCTTAACAATTAATCCTGTTTATGCTTTTATATGTTATAATGTTATTATAAATTTATATGGAGGAAGAAACATGAAAAAGATAAAAAACTATAGTCTGGTTGTAATTTTATCGTTTGCTATGTTAGTTTCAGGTTGCGGAAATGCAAATAATTCTACAACAGCAAATGCAAAGGTTGGCAATGTTTTATCAGATGTAAGAGAGTATGATTTTAAGGAAGACAATCGGTATACTTTTGACATAGAAAAAGATGGCTATTCCTGCCAAGTAACTGTGGAAACGTGGCTTGGTGAACAAAGCAGCAACGACGAATCTGTTTTTCACCCGGCAAATAAAAATATTGCTATTCCTTTAGTAAGTAATACTGACTGTGTAATTCCTTTTGCTGCAACGGTTAAGACAACAACGGAAAATACAGTGTTTACAACAGATATTTCCATTGCGTTCAGAACAGAGGAGGGAATGTATAAAAGCTTCAGTTCTGTATGTAAGCTTGTTGATACAGCAGCCATTGAAGATTCAATGAACAGATTCAACGATAGTACAATGGCAGAATATTATTGGTCTAATCTTTGGCAAGGTGGATATCCATACTACGAGAAAACAACATTAAACGATGAATTTGTTATCTTTGGGTACTATACTATTCCAAACTCTTACTCGCCCACAGTTCCCGAAGGAGAATTTTCGCCTAGTGCGTTATCCTTATTGCTTAACATAGGATTTAATACAAGCAATCCAATTCCCTCGTTATCTCCTCTTGAAACACTTTCGGAAACAGCAGAAGTTGATGTTCATTGTGATGCTATTATTCCAATACAGATAAACAAATAGAGAAAGGCTGATGTTTCTGAAAATCGATGCTTTTACTGTTGTTTTTGGCTTTATTGGCTGGAGCACTTGCTCTGTGGGTGCGGCTAGTATTCACCCAGTCTAAGCATATTATGAAAGGATAAAAAGTGAAAACAATAAAAATATTTGATGACAAAAACTATGAAAGTCATTGGAAAAAACACAAGAGAGACTCTGCACGGGGCATAATTTTTTCGCAGGGGAAGCTTGTAATGATAAAAAGCGAAAAATACGGCGAATACAAATTTCCCGGCGGCGGTATAGAAAACGGCGAAACGCATGCAGATGCAGTTGTACGGGAAACAAGGGAAGAGACGGGCCTGCATGTTATACCATCGTCAATCAGGGAGTACGGCAGAACCTTGATACTGCGAAAAAGCATTAATCCTGAGGAAATATTCGAGCAGGAATCGTTTTATTATTTTTGTGATGTGCAGCTTGATATTATATCTCCTGTAAAATTGGATGACAGCTACGAGAAAGAATACGGCTACAAGCTGGTGTATACCTGTATTGACAAAGCTATAAAAGCCAATGAAAAGCTGCTGAATATACCGCAAATTCCGTGGGTGCAGAGAGATTTGCATGTACTGCGTACATTGAGGGAAGAGGTCTGCAAGTAAAATTTAATCTTGCACAAAAAGTTTTTAATGATTTTTTTTGTTTAGCACAAGGCTTTTAAAGCTTCCGGCTGCATGCGACAGTACCGAGCCGCTAAGCTCCGCAAGACCAAGTGCCCGTGTAGGTATACTATCTTTCATGCTGACTTCAAAAATGCTTTTATTATCTACAAAATTGCCGCAAAGCTCTTTTGGTATAAAGGCTATTCCCAAATTGCTTCTCACAAAGCTTATAAGCAGGTCAAGGCTGCCAAGCTCAAGCACGGGGGAGAGGCTGATGTTGAGGGACTCAAAAAAGCGGTCAAGCCACAGTCGGCTGTTACTTTTCTTTTCCAGCATTATCAGCGGGTAATTCGCAATATCCTCAAGAGAAAATTTCTGTTTTGCCAAATGCCTGTATTTAGAGCCTGCTATTAAAATATCGCTTAGTCTGCTGCATTCGGTTATTGTTATAGCACTGTCTGTAAAAGGCAGATTGATAAAGCCATAGTCTACCCGCCCGCTTTTTATAAGCTCGGCAGTTTCAAAGGTTGTGCGGTTGGTTATATTAAGCTTTATACCGGGGTAGCGGGAGGTAAATGCCGTTATATATGGCAGAAGATAGTAGTTGCAGATAGTATCGCTTGCGCTTATTGATATAGTGCCGCTGTCCATATGAACAAGCTTGTCTATTTTTTGCTCGGCCATGTCTATGTGCATAAAAGCCTTTTCTATTTCGTCCAGCAAAACCTCGCCCTCTTTTGTCAGCACAATGCCTTTTTTGGTGCGTGTACAAAGCGTTGTGTTCAGCTTTTCCTCCAGCGTTTTCAGGGCTACGCTTACATTTGGCTGTGTAACATATAAGTTCTCGGCCGCCCTTGTCAGGTTGCCTGTGCGCCCTATTTCTCTGAAAATTTTATAAAGCTCCAGTGATATGCCTTTTATTGTACTCACCTCATCATAAATATTATTTATCAACTTAATAAATAATATTCATTTTATTTATTCTTGTCAATGGTTTATAATAAAATAGTAATAAAAGCTATGCCATATGTAAATGTTTTTAGAGCAATCTGTATAAAAGTGCCGGTTAATTTTGCCTGCACAATGAAAGGAATGAATTTTTATGCCGGTTAAAGTAGTAGTTGGTACCCAGTGGGGTGACGAAGGCAAAGGAAAAATGGTTGATTATTTTTCGCAGGATACCAAGCTTGTTGTACGTTATCAGGGCGGCGATAATGCCGGGCATACTGTAATAAATGAGTTTGGTGTTTTCAAACTGCACCTTATTCCATGCGGTGTTTTCCGCAAGGGATGCAAATGCCTTATAGGTACAGGTGTTGTTGTCAATCCCGATTGCCTGCTGGAAGAGCTTACCGCTCTTAAAGAAGCAAATGTGGATTATTCCAATCTTTTTGTTTCGGACAAGGCGCATCTTATAATGCCTTACCATGTAGTGCTGGATGAAGCTATGGAAAAATCCGGCGGCATAGGCACAACCAAGCGCGGCATAGGCCAGGCTTACTCATATAAATATCTGCGCAAGAGCGTGCGTGCCGAGGATTTGCGTGATTTAGACAAACTTAGAGAAAAGCTTGACGGAATACTTGAGCTTGTAAATGCACAGCTTGTCCATTTTGGTGTTGAGCCTTTTACAGTAGATGCTATAATGGAAAAAGCCGCAGAGTGGCAAAAAGCAATAGGCCCTATGATTTGCGATGCTTTTGGCACAATTCACTCTCATATAGCTAATGGTGACAATATTTTGTTCGAGGGACAGCTTGGTGTTATGAAGGATATTGACCTTGGTATTTATCCATATGTAACATCTTCCAACCCTATAGCGGCTTATGCTGCGGTAAGCGGCGGGTTTTCTCCAAGACATATAGACAGTGTTTCCGGCGTTGCCAAGGCTTTCTCCAGTGCGGTTGGCGACGGCCCGTTCCCGACTGAAATGGCTGATGAGGACAGTGCTTTCTTCCGTGGAACAGGCGAAAAACCGGATGATGAATTCGGCGCACGCACAGGCCGCTCCAGAAGAATAGGCTGGCTTGATTTGCCTGTGCTTAAATTTGCACATCTTGTAAACGGGTTTGATGAAATTACACTTACAAAGGTTGATAAGCTGGATGGCCTAAAAGAAATAAAGGTTTGTACAGACTATATGTTAGATGGCAAAAAGCTTGATTATATGCCGGGTACTGCCGACCTTTACCGTGTAGAGCCTGTGTATACATCTCTTCCGGGCTGGGATGAGGATACATCCAAGTGCAAAACATATGCCGAACTGCCGGAAAATGCAAAAGCATATGTCAAATATGTATCCGAAGCTGTGGGCGCACCTATAAAATATATAGGCAACGGCCCTGACAGAGAAGATATTATAATTAATCAGCAATAAATTTGCTTAACAGCATAAAGCGAACAAAAATAGTTTGGGGTTTTTACAGCAAGGATGCGGCTTAGCCTGTGTCCTTGCTTTTTTTTTGAAATAAAGCTAAAATATAGTAAATTAATTTTAAAATACGCTTTACTATATTTTTACTGCAAGGAGAAAACTTATATGTCAACACCGCTTGCTGACCGTTTGCGCCCAAAAACCCTGGATGAAGTTGTCGGACAGAAGCATTTGCTTGGCAAAGATATGATTTTGCGCCGTATTATAGACAGCGGCAATATTCCCAACCTTATTTTTTACGGCTCATCCGGTATAGGCAAAACAACCGTAGCCCGCATTATAGCGGCATCGGCAGGCAAAAAGCTTTTCAGGCTTAACGGCACCACTGCGTCTACTGCCGACATAAAGGCTGTTGTCAGCGAGCTTGATACTATCGAAGGTATGAACGGCGTTATATTATATCTGGACGAAATACAGTACCTGAACAAAAAGCAGCAGCAAACCCTGTTGGAATTTATAGAAAACGGCACTATAACACTTATAGCTTCCACAACGGAAAACCCTTATTTTTATATTTACAATGCTATATTAAGCCGCTCTACAGTTTTTGAGTTTAAGCCTGTAGAGCCTGAAGAAATAAAAACAGCTATTATGCGCGGTTTTTCTATTCTATCATCAGAAAGCGGCGAGGAATTTGACATAAGCGAGGAATCGGCAGCATTGCTTGCCCGTACCTGCGGGGGCGATGTGCGCAAGGCTATGAACGCTGTCGAGCTTACATGGCTTTC
>JGI994J12354_10004057_pt1 | contig 13337 bp, 13 predicted proteins | sample IntmicLarv3ML3BL_FD_12354 | JGI IMG/M metagenome (IMG submission 12354)
TACCGCTTCAGCACGGTGCCTGTCAACGGCGTGTATACAAGTACGCTGGTGAGTTAAGGTTTTTACAGGGGCGGGCCTCGCCCCAAAAACGTATTATTTTTATAATATTCGCTTGTGTTTCCCGGTTGCACGTGGTCTCCCTTCGCAAGCATGTTTCAATGAACCCAAAGATCCAAGTTTTTAAAGGAGGAGGCGCGGGAGAGGAAAAATCTTTCAAAAATTTTCCTCCCCCCGCCCCGCTGTTGCCGTTCGCGCGGCAACTTGTTATAATAACGGCAGCGCATCAACCCCGCCCTTTCTGCCCCCGGGCAGAAGGGCTTGCAATTGGAGGGCCTTGTGATGAAGAAACTTTTTGCGGTTTTGCTGAGTTTGCTGTTGTTGTGCGCCTGCGGCGCGCAGAGCCCGGCACCCACGGCGGTCAAGGCCACCCCTTGGCCCCCGCCGACGCCGATCCCCGACCCCGTGACCGCGGCGACGGACTTTGACCGCTACGCCCTCAACGTTTACCCCGGCGAGGGGTTGAATGTGGTGGGCGCGGACGAGCATTGGCCGGATGTAGTCGACGCCATCTTTGCCCGCCGGGAAAGCCTGGATACCCTGCCTGCAGATAAGGCCCTGTTGTGCGCCCAAACCTTTATCAATTATCATCTGATGGGTACGCTGGTGCAGGAGGCCGCCGTGCAGAACGACGTGCTGACCATTACCTATCGTTATGACGCAGACGAGCACAGCCAGCTCGTGACCCGCTTGGTGGACACCGTCGAGGGACTGTTGCAAACGGTGATGCCCGAGGGCTCCAATCGCTTGGAGCAAATGATCCTGTGCTATCAAGTCGCCTGCCAGCAGAGCGAATACGACATCGACGCCCCGATCACCAACGCCTTTGGCCTACTGCTCTTCCGAACCGGTATCTGCCACGGCTGGGCCGAGTTGTATTCGCAATTGCTGTTGCAGTGCGGCATCGACTCGATCCGCGTCCAGGGAGAAACCCTCGACGGGCAGGAGCATGGCTGGGTGGTGGCGCAGATCGGGGAAAACTGGTATCATTTTGATCCCATGTGGGACAACCCCGATCAGGGAAGAGACCTCTTTTACTTCGCCCTGTCCGACCAGGCGCGTGCTATGCGGGGCGGCGGGGTCAAACTCCCTGTCACCGGCACGCTGGATCCCTTCCCCCCCATGCAGGTGCCCGCGTGCAACGACGATAGTTTTACCCAACGGTTTGAGGTCGGCATGGATTTTGTCGTCGATGTGGAATCTCACCAACTGATCTACGCCCTGCGGGTCGACAATAGCATGCAGATGATGTCGACGGAATCCTAATCAAAGATTGGCAATACGTTCCTGTAAGTGGGTGGCGGAACAGTGATCACCCGGAGAGGACATTGCGTGAAAAAATGCTTGGCACTGGTGTCGTGCCTGATATTGTTGTGCGCGTGCAGCGCACCCCTGGTTACCCCTGCGCGCAGAACGCCCCCGCCCCGCTCCGCGGCGGCACGGGTGCTCACCCCGGCGCCGACGCCTACGTTGGCATTGACACCGAGTCCCGCGCCCACGTCCGCACATGCAATCATGCCAACATCCACGCCGGAGCCCACACCCTCGCCTACCCCCACCCCGGCACCGACACCTACCCGGGTGCCAACACCAACGCCAACCCGCAGCCCAACGCCCATCCCGACGCCAAAACCGCCGCCCACCCCTGCGCCCGCACAGGTTCGGTTTGACCGTTATGCTCTGAATAACTACCCCACCCAAGGGTTGGCAAATGCGGGGGCCAGGAGCCATTGGAAGGCGGTTGTTGACGCCATTTTCGCCCGTCAGGAGCGCATCGAGGCGGGGGAGATCCCAAACGACGCAGCCCTGCTGTGCGCTAAAACCTTCGTCAGCTATCACCTGATGGGCTCGCTGGTGCAAAGCTTTGCCGTGCAGGACGGCGCGCTGGTCATGGCTTATCGCTACAACGCCAGCCAGCATAGCTCGAATCTGAACAAGCTGGTGGGCATTATCGAGGGGCTGTTGCAAAAAGCCAAACCCGCCGGCGCGAATCGCCTGGAAATGATGATGCTGAGTTATCAGCTGACCTGCCAGCAGACCGAATACGACAGTTCCGCCGTGCTGCAAAATGCTTTTGGGCTGTTGTTGTTCAAAAAGAGCGTTTGCTATGGCTGGGCCGAGCTGTACTCGCAACTGCTGTTGCAGTGCGGCATCGACTCGATCCGCGTCCATGGAGAGACCCTCGATGGCCGGGCACATGGCTGGGTGGTGGCGCAGATCGGGGACAACTGGTATCACTTTGATCCCACGTGGGACAACTCGGGCCGCGGCAAGAGTCTGAACTATTTTGCCATCCCCGATACCATCCGAGCAACCAAGGGACTGGGGGCCAAACTGCCCATCGCCAGCACCTTCGATCCCTTCCTACCCCAGGCCGCCCCCGCGTGCACCGACGGCAGTTTTGCGGCCAAGTTCATTATTGGTATTGATTATGTTGTCGACGTGGCAAACCACCAAATCGTCTACAAACTCCGCACCAACGGCAGCCGCCAAACCATGTCAACTGTCACCTGAACCCGATCAACAAAAAAGCGCCTCGACGGATGAGGCGCTTTTTGTTTGGGTTAGAAGAACCTTAGTTATATCGCACTTCCACCCCGCCCATCGTGCAACGGCCATGCAGGTAGAGCGTCGGGGCGTCGGTGGCGACCTGGGGCTCGCGACGCTTGTCCACGCCGCCCATGATGGCGGTCATGTCGGAATCATCGACCCGCCAGGTGCGCGGCACGTGGATTTCCACGCCGCCCATCAGGCACTCCAGGTAGATGTCGGCGCGATTGTTTGGCAGATAATCGCCGTCAAAAAACAGCTCAAATGCGCCCATGGTCGCCTTGAAATGCCCTTCTTTAAAGGTGGGGGCGTGGATGTATTTGGTGCGCCCACTCATCAGGCACCGCTCGTGGATGATCTCGTCGGAGGAGGTTTCCTTGACCCACTCCTTTTGCTTGCGCCGCGACCAGTGTTTGCGCTGGAAGAGCAGGTGGCACCCGGTGGCGGCCAAGGCGGCGATCAGAAAAACGGGCCAAAAGCTCAGATGCTCGGGTAGATTCAGCCACTCTTGGTGGATGTAAAACAGTATCCCGGCCGAGAGAAACATTGGGAAGAATTCAACCCCGGCAACGCTGGAACAGAATACGACCACCAGCGCAACCGACCAGAAAATCTGCCAAAAGGAAAGTGCGCCCATGGCACTGCCCAGCAACCCCAACTGGTTGAGCAGGATGGCGACGGCGCCCAGCAGCAACAGAACGCCGGGCAGGATATAGCGGACGCGAGATTTGTTTTTCATGGGACATATCCTTTCTGTATCAGGAGAGAATCAGCTGAGACCCAGCCCCAGCAGGGCGCGCATTTTGTCTTGCAGGGACTTACGGTAACGCCGGGAGACGTAGACGCTTTTTTGGGTGTTGCGGAAGTCAATCCGCTCCGAGACGGCGCCGTGTGAGATGGTGGCGATATGCCGCACGTGCACGATGGTTGACTTGGATACCCGCACGAACGATGGCGGCAGGGCGGCCTCAAGCTGGTACAGGCGGCGGCGCACCCGATGGAAGGAGGTGGTAGTGTGGGCAAAGACGGCATCGCCATCGGTCTCGATAAAGAGCACGTCGCCAAGCGACAGAAAGACAACCCCACCATCAACCTCGGCCTCCAGCGTCGCGTCGGATTCCTGCAGTAGATCCAACAGCCGCTGTATCCGGGGCGTGATGGCGGCGCACTGCAGGACAACTTCGTCCTGCTCCAAGTTCGCCACAAGTTCCACTCGCGTCTTCATCAATGCCTCCCGCCACAAATAGCATATGCCACCAAAGGCGATTTGTAAAGGGCTTTTGCGGTAAGCGGTCGAAAATGCGCTGTGAGCGGGAGACGCCGGGGGAGGGGCGTTTTTGAAAAAACGCCCCTCCCCGGACCCCCACCCTCAAAAACTTATTATTTTCAATCTCTTTTTTGCAGGATGACAGGAGAGCCTGCCCAAGTAAAAATCCCCCAAAGCAAGTTTTTTAAAGGAGGGGGCGCGGGGGAGGAAAAAATTTCCAAAAATTTTTCCTCCTCCGTAAACGTCGCAAACCCGCCCAACCCACTCAAAATCTGTTATAATAAAGGTTCATTCCTACACTTGGAGGTTTTTCGTGGCAAGTATTACTGTTGATCGCGAGATTTGCAAGGGTTGTGGGCTGTGCGTCAAGGCGTGTCCTAAGGGCATTTTGGCGTTGGACCCCCAGCACTTTAATCAGAAGGGTTACGCCCCGGCCGTCTGCACCGATCAGGCGGTTTGCACGGGCTGCGCCGCTTGCGGGCGCATGTGCCCCGACTGCGCCATTACTGTGGAGAGATAAGACGATGAAGTATTTGATGAAAGGCAACGAAGCGGTGGCCGAGGCCGCCGTGCGTGCGGGTTGCCGCTATTTCTTTGGCTACCCCATCACGCCCCAAAACCAAATCCCCGAATACATGTCCCACCGCCTGGCCGAGGTCGGCGGGGCGTATGTGCAGGCCGAGAGCGAAATTTCCGCCATCAACATGGTCTACGGCGCGGCGGGCACGGGCGCGCGGGTCATGACCAGCTCGTCCAGCCCCGGCATCTCGCTCAAGCAAGAGGGCATCAGCTACCTGTGCGGTGCGCAGCTACCCTGCGTCATCGTCAACATGATGCGCGGCGGCCCCGGCCTGGGCGGCATTCAGCCGGGCCAAGCTGATTATTTTCAGGCCACGCGAGGTGGCGGCAACGGCGATTACCGCGTGCTGGTCTACGCGCCTGCCACCGTACAGGAGGCCGCTGACCTGACTGCCCGCGCCTTTGACATGGCCGATGATTATCGTATGCCCGTCATGTTACTGGGCGATGGCTTTCTGGGACAGATGATGGAACCCGTCGAACTGCCCGAGATGATCGAGTATACCCCCGATAAACCCTGGGCGGCGCGGGGGTATGATGGTACGCGCGAACGCGCTATCGTCAACTCGCTCTTCCTTAAGCCCGACGAGCTCGAGCAGCACAACATCGCCCTGCAAGCCCGCTATGACGACCTGGCCGCCAACCACGCCCAGTTTGCAGAAGAAGGCACCGATGATGCGCAGATCGTGTTGGTCGCCTATGGCACCATGGCGCGCATCTGCCGCGTGGCGGTGCGCCTGGCCCGCGACAAGGGCATCAAGGCGGGCCTGATCCGCCCCATCACGCTGTGGCCCTTCCCCAATGCCGCGTTCGATCAAACGCTGGCCAATGGCAAAGTCAAGAAATTCCTGACCGTCGAGATGAGCATGGGCCAGATGGTCGACGACGTTCGCCTGGCCGTCAACGGCCGCGCCCCGGTCGATTTCTTTGGCCGGGCGGGCGGCATGGTGCCCGACGAACTGCAAGTGNTNGCGGCCATCGAACGTGCCGCCAAGGAGGTGTGATATGGCCATCGTCTTTCAACGGCCCAAGAGCCTGACCCCCGCNGAAAACAAGTATTGCCCCGGCTGNACCCANGGCATNATCCACCGCCTGGTGGCCGAGNGCTTGGATGAGCTGGATGTGCGCGAGCGCACCATCGGCATCGCCCCGGTGGGCTGCTCGGTGCTGGCCTATAACTATTTTAACGTCGACATGCTGCAAGCCGCCCATGGCCGCGCCCCCGCGGTCGCCACGGGCGTTAAGCGGGCGCTGTCCGACGGCATTGTCTTTACCTATCAGGGCGACGGCGACCTGGCCGCCATCGGCACCGCCGAGATCGTGCACGCCGCGGCGCGCGGTGAGAACATCACCGTCATCTTTGTCAACAACGGCATCTTCGGCATGACGGGCGGCCAAATGGCGCCCACCACCCTGCCCGGTGCCGTGACGACGACCTCGCAGGCAGGCCGCGACATCGTTGCCCACGGCAACCCCCTGCGCGTGTGTGAAATGCTGGCCACCCAGGATGGCCCCGGCTTTATCTCGCGGGTTTCGGTGCATGATGTGCCGCATATCATGAAAGCCAAGGCGGCGATCAAAAAGGCCTTCGCCAACCAAGTCGAGGGCAAGGGCTTTTCGCTGGTCGAAGTGCTGTCGACCTGCCCCACCAACTGGGGCGCGACGCCGGAGGAAGCCTTAAAGTACGTTGCCGACCGCATGATCCCCTATTACCCCTTGGGCACGTTCGTGGAGAAGTGATGAATATGGAAGAGAGAATCAAAATCGCCGGATTCGGCGGACAAGGCGTGCAATCCATGGGCATGATGCTGGCGTATGCCGCCATGGTCGAGGGCAAGGAAGTCAGTTGGCTGCCCAGCTACGGCCCCGAGATGCGCGGCGGCACCAGCAGTGTGTCGGTTGTCATCAGCGACAGCGAGATCGGCAGCCCCATGGTCACATCGGCCTCCTGCGTCATGGTGCTCAACGCGCCCTCGATGGACGCCTTTGAGCCCACCACCGCGCCGGGCAAATGGCTGTTGGTCAACTCCAGCCTCATCACCCGCAAGTCCACCCGCACCGACATCAAGACCCTCTACATCCCCTGCAACGAGATGGCCACCGAGCTGGGCAACCCCCGCGTCGGCAACATGATCATGCTGGGGGCTTATTTACAGCTGTCGGGCGTCTGCTCGATCGCCTCGATCCTCAAGGCCTTGCCCGAGGTGCTGGGCAAGAATAAGGCGCACCTGATCCCCATCAACGAAAAAGCCCTGCAAGCCGGGGCCGAGCTGGCCGCCAAAGCCTGAGGATAAATAGAGGAAACCACCATGAAACCACGCATCGTTGATTACTTGGCCGACATCGGCCAATACGCCGGGCAGACCCTGACCGTCCAAGGCTGGGTGCGCACCAATCGCCAGTCCAAGTCGGTCGCCTTTATCCAACTCAACGACGGCTCCTGCGTCGACAGCCTGCAAGCCGTCGTCGGCGAGAATACCGTTGGAGAGCCCGAGGCCCTGCGCGCGGGTGTTGGGTGCGCGGTCGCTGTCACGGGCGTGCTCACGGCGACGCCGGGGGCCCAACAGCCCTGTGAGCTGACCGCTCAAAGCGTCACGCTCATCGGTGCCTGCCCGCCCGATTACCCCCTGCAAAAAAAAGGACACAGCACCGAATTCTTGCGCACCATTGCTCACTTGCGGCCCCGCACCAACCTGTTTTCGGCGGCCTTTCGCGTGCGCTCCGAGATGGCCTTTGCCATCCACGAGTTTTTTCACAACAACGGCTTTGCCTACGTCCACACCCCGCTGATCACGGCCAGTGACTGCGAGGGCGCAGGCGAGATGTTCCGCGTCACCACCCTGCCTGCCGTCAACCCGCCATTAACCGAGGACGGCGAGGTCGATTTCTCCCAGGACTTTTTTGGCAAGCCCGCCAACCTGACCGTCTCGGGTCAGCTTAACGGCGAGTGTTTTGCCCAGGCACTGGGCCGCATCTACACCTTTGGCCCCACCTTCCGCGCCGAATATTCCTTCACCGCCCGCCACGCCGCCGAGTTCTGGATGATCGAACCTGAGATGGCCTTTTGCGACCTTTGTGAAGACATGGATGTCGCCGAGGCCATGGTCAAGCATATTCTCAACGCCCTGCTGGCGCGGTGTCCCGAAGAGTTGGCCTTCTTCGACAAGTGGGTGCAGCCCGGCCTGCTCGATCGCCTGCGCGCCGTCGCCGCCGCTGATTTCGCTCGTTGCACCTACACCCAGGGCATCGAGATCCTGAAAAGCAGCGGAAAGCAGTTTGAGTACCCTGTCGAGTGGGGTTGCGACCTGCAATCCGAGCACGAGAGGTACCTGGCAGAGGAACACTTCGGCGGCCCGGTTTTTCTGACTGATTACCCCAAAGACATCAAGGCTTTTTACATGCGCGTCAACGACGACGGCAAGACCGTTGCCGCCACCGATTTGATGGTACCCGGCGTCGGAGAGCTGATCGGCGGTTCCCAGCGTGAAGAGCGCGAAGATGTCCTGCGCGCCCGTATGGCCGAGATGACTCTGAATCCCGAGGATTACAAGTGGTACCTCGACTTGCGCCGCTATGGGTCCACCCCCCACGCCGGGTTCGGCCTGGGGTTCGACCGCATGATGATGTACGTCACCGGCATCGCCAACATCCGAGACGTCGTGCCCTTCCCGCGGACGACGAAGAACGCGGAGTTTTAGTGGGCGGAACGGAACGCGGGGAGGACTTTTTGAAAAAAGTCCTCCCCGCACCCCTCCAAAAAACTTGTAGCCTTTTCTTTATGGGCGATTGTTGTTAGCCCCTCCCGAATATCGGTACGGTATTCGGGACTCAAAGTTTTTGGTGCCGCTTTTTTCAAAAAGCGGCCGTACCCTAAGGAGGACCCCATGAAATTCGCTGTCTTCACCGTTTCCACCCCCGACTACGCGCCGGAGGATTTGCTGCCCCTGTTGGCCGAACTTGGCTACAACGGCGTCGAATGGCGGGTGGCGGAACCCAATTATGACGCCAACAAGGCCATCGACTATTGGGCCAACAATCGTTGCACGGTTCCCGTACAGGGTTTTGCTGACATTGCGCGCCCCCTGGTCGCTCAGGCGACAGCCCTGGGATTAGAAACCCCAACTCTGGGCGACTACCTCAAGTGCGACGATCTGGCAACTGTCGAGTTGCTCATGACCCAAGCCGCTTCGGTCGGCATCAAACAAATGCGCGTTGGGCCGCTCAACTACGATGGTACTGTTCCCGCCCGCGAGCTCTTCGCTCAATCCCGCAAAGCCTTCGAGCAAGTGCAAGCGTTGTCCAAAAAGACAGGCGTCAAAGCCATCGTCGAGATGCACATGGGCATCATCACCGCCAGTGCCTCGGCGGCGCGGGCGCTGGTCGAGGGGCTGGATCCCGACTGCATCGGCGTGCTGTACGATGTCGGCAACATGGTCTACGAAGGTTTCGAGCAATACCAACTGGGCCTGGAGATCATCGGCGAATACCTGGCCCACGTCCACCTCAAAAACGCCATGTGGCAAGTCGCGGGGACGAACAAGGGCGCCGTCAAATGGCAGTGCAACTTCGCCCCCCTGCGGACGGGCCAGGCCGATTGCGATGCTTTTATCAAGGCTCTGCGCGCTGTCGGCTACGACAGCTGGGTGTCCTTCGAGGACTTTTCTGCCGGGGACACCCGCGATAAGCTGGTCGATAACCTGGCCTATATCAAGTCCCTGCGTTAAGCGGGAGAAGCGAGCACAACCGAGCATGGAGATTCTGGGTTTTTTCGCCTTTGTCGGCGCGGGCATCGCCTGTTGGCGGCTGGTCCGCGCCAAGTCCTATGCCGCGGTGTGCCGCATCTTGGGCGTGGCGACGTTGGCGGGTTACGCCAGCCAACTGCTGGCCTGTTGCATTGCCGGGGTGGCTTTTTATTTCGGTTGGAAAAGCCTGCAAACCAAGAACGAAAAAACCATGGATCGCCGAATCCAGCTGCTGGTCACGGGCGCGGCCTTTGCCGTGCTTGGCATCGCGGTGGCCTTTGGCTGGGATTGGTTATACCGAAAAGTATGGGAGGGCTGACCATGAAAAAAAGCGTCTGCGCAGTGCTTTTATGCGCCTGCCTGTTGCTCGCGGCGTGTGGTGGCGGGCCCCTGATCGAAGAAATTCCCACGCCAAAACCCACCAAAACGCCCCGCATTCTGGTGCTGGGCGACTCAATCTCCACGGGTTATGGCCTGGAGGGCTACCAAGTGGGCAAGGTGCCGCCCAACTCTTATGCGGCATTGCTGTCGGCGGCCAAGGGCTATCCTTTGACAGACAAGGCTGTCGACGGCCGCACGACGATCACCCTGCTCGCGCAGTTAAACTCGGGCGGTCTGGACGCCGACTTGGCCGCGGCCACGGTGGTGTGCCTGACCATCGGCGGCAACGACATGATGGGGGCCCTGGCCCGCGCCGTGGCCGAAAAAGTCAATCTGCCTCATGCGGAAGGGGCGACCATTGAGGACGTCTTTAACCAGCTCGACCTGACCACGATCCTGAGCCTGCTGACCGTGCTCAACAGCATCACCGATAACCCCATTTTTGCTCAAGCCTTGTCGCAAGCCACTGAAAACCTCGTGGCCTGTGTCGATTATATTCGGGGCCAAAACCCCGCCGCCAAAATCATCCTGGCCACTCAATACAACCCCTATCAATGGATCGAGCCCCTGCGGTTTGGCCCGCTGTCCTATGATCTCACCCCGCCCTTTATCAAGGGCGTCGACCTGCTCAACGCCATGCTGACCGATCCGGCCAACGGCGCGGGCACCAAATACCACATCGCTGACGCCTGCACGGCTTTCCGCGACAGCACAGAAACCCTAACCAACCCCACCAAAACAGGCGAAGGCCTCGTCGGCTACGACCTAGACTTCCACCCCAACGCCGCCGGGCATCAGACACTGGCAGACGTCTTTTTGCCGCTGGTGCCGTGAGCAGGCGGTAAAAAGTGAAACCAAGGGCAGCTTAATTATTTCGTTGCCAAAATCACGACGTCCCGGGGCAACTTTCCGCTTAAAGTACCATCATCAGGGAACTCCGGTTCTCGCACTTCAAGAAGTGTGAACGACGCACGCAAAACGGCGTTGATCAAGTCGGACAGACGGTAAAAATGCTCTACGGAGGGCTTGTCCGTACTCCAGCCACCAAAGGCATCCGCCAGAGGTGTGCCGGAAAACCGCTCAAACCGATAGGCTTGTTTGCTGTTATAGTTGTGGAGCATTTGCAATGCACCGTGCTGTTCTTCGATGCAGTACGAAATCGGGTGCTCAAAATGAAAAAGCAGTTTCCCGCCTTTGCGCAAAACCCGATGCCATGTGCGCGCCGCTTGCTCGATGTCGGAAAGCCACACGGGATAGGTGGCAAATACGACATCAAAGCGATCGTCGCCAATATTCCGAAGATACTGCGCGTCATCTTCGACAAAGGTGACATCTTTGCCCATTTGTTGGGCATTGCTTTGCGCGATGCGGATTGCTGTCGGTGATATGTCGCACGCCGTGACACGCGCGCCTAAATTGGCCCACGAAAATGCTTGTGTCGCATCGGCGGCGCAGCAGGTGTCGAGGAGTTTCAGCCCCGAAACAGGGCCGACCATCTCTATCAAAAAATCATCCAACTCCACGCCGCCGTTGGAAAAAAACGAAAAATAGTCCGTGCGTTTTTCCAAGATAAACCGCATATAGTCTTCGTGATAAGCATCCCAAGCCGCTTTGTTCATTAAATTATCTTGGCTCATTTTGTGAGTCCTCCCTTAGTGCGCATTCACTCGTATCCGCGAAGCACCTCGCATTTCCTTCTCATTAACTGTAGGGGCGCCCGGTCGCCCGAAAACGCTTATCTCGGCTTCGCCGCCTTAACTCACCTTAACATTCTCCGCCCCAAACACCTCTCCCAACGCTGCGATCAAGGCCTCGTTGGGCGTCACGCCGCCGGGGATGGCGAAGGTCTTTTTGGCCTCGGCGTCATAAAACCGCACGGGCACCTTGCCGGGGTGGGACTGCAACAGGGCGTGGGCGTCGTTGGGGGAGAGCGGCGGGGCGAAACGGATGAACAGCTTTTGCCCGTTTTGCGGGGGCACATCGGTCGCCGCTTCTTGCGCATCGCCATCCACAGCATTATCCGCCCGTAGCAACCCGGCACGGTCGACCTGCACCACGGCGGCCTCGTCCTCACGACGGGAGAGTTTGCCGTCGATGCGCACGACGTTGCCCACCTGCACGGTGCGGGCCACGCGTTCGAGGGTTTTGGGGAAGATCAGCAGTTCGATCTGCCCGACACCGTCCTCCAGCGTGGCAAAGGCCATCATCTGGTCGGAGCGGGTGATTTTTTGTTTAAAGGCCGTGATAATGCCACCCAGGGTAATCGGCGCACCGTCGGCCAGGATGTCGTCGCCCTCCTCGGCGGTTTGGGCGGTGGTGTTGGGAATGTGCGTCAGGGCCTGGGTGTAACTGCCCAGCGGGTGCGCAGTGATGTAGACCCCCGTCGCCTCTTTTTCCAGCGCGCACAGCGTGCGCTCATCGTATGGCGGGATCTCGGGCGGCGGCAGGGGCGGGTCGGCGACATCGCCGAACAGTGAGATCTGCGCTGATTCCCGCCGCTTGACCTCGTTCGCCGACTGCTTGATCCAGCCGGCCAAGCCCTCCATCAGGGCGGCGCGGTGGATGTCCGTGAAGTCGAAGGCCCCCGACAACACTAACCCCTCCAACATGCGTCGGTTGGTCGAGGATCCCATGCGCAGGATAAAGTCGTACAGGCTCTCAAACCGCCCGCACTCGCGCTCGCGCATGACCTCTTGCATGGCTTGCCCGCCGACGTTGCGCACGGCGGCCAACCCGAAGCGGATGGCCCCGTCGTCGACCGAAAACAGCGCCTGCGACTGGTTGACATCGGGTGGCAGCAGGGTCAGCCCCTCGCGTTTGGCCACGGCGATGTAGTGGGGCACCTTGTCGACGTGCCCCGAGACACTGCGCAGCAGGGCGGCGTAAAAAGCCGCGGGATAATAGTGCTTGCACCACGCCGTCTGGTAGCCGATGACGGCGTACCCCGTGGCGTGGGATTTATTAAAGGCGTACTCGGCAAAATCCATCATGCGGGCAAAAACGGCCTCGGCGGTCTCCTTTGGAATGCCCCGCCGCACGCAACCCTCGACGACGACCACGCCGTCCTCGACCAAGCCGTTGATAAAGATCTCGCGCTCGCGCTCCATCTCGTCGGCGTGCTTTTTTGCCATGGCGCGGCGCACCAAGTCCGATCGCGCCAGCGAATACCCCGCCATGTCGCGCACGATCTGCATGACCTGCTCCTGATACACCATGACGCCATAGGTGACTTCCAGCGCGGGTTTCATGACCGGGTGCAGGTATTTGGCGGCAGCAGGGTCGCGTTTGCCCCTGATGTAATTGGGGATTTCGGCCATCGGGCCGGGGCGGTAGAGCGAGATTCCGGCGATGATGTCTTCCAGACACGTCGGCTGCAACTCGCGCATAAAGCTGGTCATGCCCGCCGACTCCAGTTGGAAGATGCCCTCGGTGCGCCCGGCGCAGATCATGGCGTAGACGGCAGGGTCGTCAAAACCGATGTCGTCCAACTCGGGCACCTCGTGGCCCTGTTCGCGGGCGATGTCCAGGCAATCGCGCAACACCGTCAGCGTGCGCAGGCCAAGGAAATCCATCTTGAGCAAGCCCAGCTTTTCGATGGTGCCCATGGGGAACTGGGTGGTGATGGCCTCGTCATTGCGTTGCAGGGGCACCAACTCGACGGTGGGGCGGGCGCAGATGACCACGCCCGCGGCGTGGGTCGAGGCGTGGCGGGGCAGGCCCTCAAGCCGCTGGGCGATCTCAAAAAGCCGTTTGACTTCCTC
>JGI994J12354_10004058_pt1 | contig 13335 bp, 16 predicted proteins | sample IntmicLarv3ML3BL_FD_12354 | JGI IMG/M metagenome (IMG submission 12354)
TTGTTGCGTCAGCCGATTCCGCTCGATGATCAATAATCGATACCTTCTTGCGCCAAATATCCATCGCGAAAATGGTGCTTTTCTTCTTTCATCTCAGTAATAATATCTGCTAAGTCGGCTAATTCTCGTGGAAAATTTCGCCCAGTCAAACAAAGAGAAGTATTTTCGGCGCGCGCAGTGATTAGTTTCCTTAGATCATCAACATTCAATAATCCGTCGTGTACGGCGTTGTTGATTTCGTCCGCGATCACCAAATCATATTTGCCCGAAGTTGCGGCATTCAATGCAAAGTCAAAAGTTTTATGAGCAGCTGTGCGATGCTCTTTGTCGGAAACGTCTTTCGCGGAATCTGTGCCAATGTTATAAAATCCCTTTCCGCCTCTATAGAAAGTAAGTAATTTTTTGTACTCTTTCGTTGTCGTGAGATATTCAATAAAATTATGTTCGCTAACATTCCAACTTTTAATAAACTGCACAAAAGCCGTGCGCTTTTCAGCGCCCAGCGATCGCAACAACAATCCCAATCCAGCAGAAGTTTTACCCTTGCCGTCGCCAGTGAAAACTAAGAGGACGGAAAGTTTTTCCTTTGACATACTTGCTAATTTAGGCAATAGCTTTCAGCGCGGCGTCAATTTTGGAACGATCAAAGCCGTAAATAATTGTGCCAGCAATATCGATAACAGGTACGCCACGGAAATTACCACCGATTTTATCCATCAATTCCTTGTGAAATTCCTCATCTTCTTCGATGTTTTTTTCCTCAACAACGGCGTCTTTACTCGCCAAGTATTGTTTTGCCATCTTGCAATAAGCACACCAGTTCGTACTGTAAACGATGACTTTTTTGGCGTCATCAGCCTTCGCATCATTACTCATTTTGTTTCCCTCCCAAATATAAGTTAACAAACTTATTATAGTAGTCCGCAAAAATTAAGTCAATATATTTGGTGTTGTAATTTTAACTACAAACGCTATATATGGTGTACGACACGCTATATATAGCGTGTAGCATCGTTTCTGGTTAAATGCCAGCCGCCACAACTGCTGCAGCGATAGGCTTTTAACTCCAAATTTTCTTGGTTAAAAAGTATTTCCTGTTCACTGGCAACAGTTTCAGCCTCTTTGCGTGAATTGTAACGATTCTTGCCGCAAGATTTCTGCACGGTCGCTGGGATGAAAGATTTTCGTCTGGACATAACACTCATTTTAACACAAGAAGCCTTGTGTAAATAATTGGGATTTGTTATCATAAAACAGATGAAACAAGATTCTGACAAGTCAAAAGATGCTAGCGTATCGCTATTTGCTGCAACAGTTTCAGCTACAATTCGTATGGTTGTGCCTGTTATCGGTTTATTTATGCTTGGCTTATTGTTTGACTTTCTTCTCCAGCAAGAGGCTTTTTATGCGATGGTCGGCGCTGGTGTCGGTGCGTTAATCGCGATAGCTTTGATTTATTTTCAAATTAAGAAGATCAAACTAAAGGGTCAAGATCCTTTAGTTGGCGATCCAGATGGCATTATAAAACCAAAGAAAGCCCAGCCGAAAATAGCTGAACCTAAAGTTACCAAGTCGAAAACTAGCAAATCTGCAAAAACTGCCAAAAAAACAAAGAAGAAAAAATGAGTGACGTTGCCGATAAAGTTGAAAAGCTAATCGACAAATCCAAAGTTTCTTTTATCGCATCGGTTGATTCTGACGGCTTTCCAAATATGAAAGCGATGTTCGCGCCGAGAAAGCGCGACAGTCTGCGAACGATTTGGTTTTCAACCAACACATCCAGTCTGCGCATCAAACAATTTCGCAATAATTCGAAAGCTAGCGTTTACTTTTACGAAAAAGGCCGTTTCAATTATCAAGGTGCGATGTTGGTCGGTGAGATGGAGGTTTTGACCGACGCCGAGTCGAAAGAAATGCTATGGCATATTGGCGATACGCTGTATTACAAAAAAGGCGTGACTGATCCGGATTATTGCGTTCTGAAATTTACCGCCAAATCTGGGCGCTATTACAGTAATTTCAAGACAGAAGAATTTAAGGTTTAGAGAGGAGTGAAAAGATGAAAAGGCAATCAATCACACCAGCCGGCTCGGCGGAAATCATGGGAGCGTATTCGCATGGCTTGAAGGTTGACGTTGGTGATTCGGAAATGATTTTTGTAACTGGTCAAATTGCTCAAGACAAAGATGGCAATGTGATCTCCGACGATATTGTCGAACAGACGAGGTATGTCTTTGGACAAATTAAAGCGATATTAAACGAAGCGGGCGCAAGTATGGATGACGTGATCAAGGCGCAACTTTTCTTAACCGACATAAACGATTTCGCCAAGGTTTCGCCAATCCGCAACGAATACTTTGCCGGTAGCCGACCAGTCAGCACAATGGTGCAAATCGAGGCATTGGTTAAGCCTGGCTGTAAAATCGAAATCGAAGTAACTGCAGTAAAGGAGAAATCATGAAGAAAAAAACCACCTTTTGTCAAAGCTGTTACATGCCGATAGTAGATGATTTCGGCACAGAAAAAGACGGCAAATTATCGAAGGAATATTGCAGTTATTGCTATCAAAATGGAGAATGGACAACGCCAGACATAACTTTTGATGAAATAATAGATTTGGGTAAAAAAGGCATTGACGGCAATACCGAAATGGGGCGTTTTATGAAATGGTTTTGCAAAATAACTTATCCTGCAATGCTTAGAAAAACGAAACGATGGATAAAGAAATAATGAATAGCAAATTAATGTCACAGGAGGAGTTATGAAAGAAAGGTACGAAAAATGGATGCGCGAATTTATGGAAGCGTGGAAAAATCTGGACGGCGATGCGGCCGTCGCCACGCTTGCGCCCGATGTAGAATATTATGAAAATCCAATCGACCTGCCCTGCGCAAGTTTTGATGAGGTTAAGGAACTTTGGAAAGTTGTCAAAGATAATCAGAAAGATATTGAATATGATTTCCAGACGGTTGTTTATGACGACAATCGCGCCGTGATCAATTGGCAACTAACGCGAACTTTGACGTCTAATGATGAAAAGCAGCAATTCGATGGTGTATTTCTCGTCTCGTTAAATGGGGGGGGGCTTTGCACGTACTTTAAGCAGTGGCGTTATTTAAAAAACTAATTAATTAGTGCGCGAACTTCGTCGGTATTTTTACATTCAAACAATTTGGCGCGTAGGTCGGCCGAACCAGGAAAATCTTTGACATAGATTTTCAAAAAACGTTTAAGCGGTTCAAACTTTGGCTTTTCGTATTTATCAAACAAATCAAGATGGTAATTTAGCAGTTCAAATAGTTCTTCACGACTGTGCGAGCGCGGTCCGTCCTCAAAGCAAAACGGGTTTGCGAAAACACCGCGACCAATCATAAATCCATCGACGCTTGGAAACTCTTCGTGTAATTTCATCGCGTGCGCGCGGTCCGTAATGTCGCCGTTAATTGTCAATTTAGTATTCGGCGCGATTTGATCGCGCAATTGCGCAATCTCGCCAATCAATTCGCGATGCGCTAGAACTTTACTCATTTCCTTTTTCGTTCTGAGATGGATTGCCAATCCAACCAGATTTTGCTCCAATAAAGTCGTCAGCCACGGTCGCCATTCATCGACTTTTGAATAACCTAGACGAGTTTTGACAGAAGTTGGCAAACCAGCGGTTTTCGTTGCAGCGATAATTTCTTTTGCTAGTTCGGGTTCAAGGATTAGCGCCGAACCACCGCCCGATTTGACAACTTTTTTATCAGGACAGCCCATATTGATGTCAATACCAGCAAAGCCCATTTTGGCGATTTCGATGGCAGTTTGCGCAAAGTTTTCGGGATTATTGCCCCATATTTGTGCCACTATTGGCTGTTCAGTTGGTGAAAATACCAGCCGTCGCGCAACCGATTCCCTGCCCTGCTCGTGGCAAAAGCCGCTGACGTTCATAAACTCCGTGAAAAAGACATCTGGGCAGGCGGCGCGCGCCACCGTGAGACGAAAAACTACGTCGGTTACGTCTTCCATTGGCGCAAGTGCAAGAAATGGTTTTGGCAATTTGTCCCAGAAAGTCATTTTTGCTCCGTGATGAACTTTTCAAAATCGAGTGTGCCGACCAAATTTGGCGCAAAATTGTCAATTGCCGGCAAATCGAGCGTTATAATGCGCGACCAAACACTTTTAACGAGATTGCTAAATTCGTTCAGTTCCTCTTGATCGTAAGTCATTTCCAGCTTGACCAATTGACCATCGAGCGGCTCAACGAATTCCAAAACGCCCTTTTCGACCGTCCAACCAGCAAATTCGCGAGAATTTTCAATCAAAAGTTTATAAAACATCAACTGATAGCGATATTTATGAAGTTTGATTTTTTCATAATCGCTGCCGCCGCGCCAATCGCGCGATGCTTTGCCGGTTTTGTAATCAGTCAAAGTGAGCGTTTTTTCTTCCTTATTCACGTCAATCAAATCAATCAAGCCAGTCAAACGAACATCATCAATAATGGCATTGAAATGTTGCTCGACTTTTTGCGTTGGCGTAAAAGTTTTGACACGCTCACCAAGGAAAGCCGTCAGTGTGTCGACTCCCTTTGTCAGATAAAAATTGTGATCGCGCGCGTTGAGATTGGCGTGGTTTAGAGCATTTTCGAAATCGCCGATTACGTCCTCGGTTGGCTTTAGGCTGCCAGTGGCAGTCAAGTGTGTGTGCGCTCGCTGTAATGCGGTATGAACGGCGGTGCCAAACTCAGCCTGAGGCGTTCGCGCGGACGGAAAATGAAGCAAATACCTTAGCAAGAACTGCTCTGGACCGCCACCGCTTGTATCGACAAAAGTTCCCAGGTGCGTTGCTGATAATTTATAACTTGCCAATTTATCCGCCAATAACGTGCGCAAATCATCATCAGTTTTAGTTAGCGACGTGTGCCACGCGGTTGCCAATTGTTCAGTAGCGGTGGTGATATTTACCTCTGGCAATTTTTCGATATTCAGATTCAAGACATATTCCAAAGGCAGCAAAGTTTTGTCGCCGTTTGTTTCGCTGGACGTAATGGTTAAATTGCGCCGCGTACGCGTCAAGGCGACAAATAGCAGGCGCAATCGTTCGTCGTCGCTGTCGCCAGACAATTGAAATGGCATATTGTGTGGCATTCCCAATAATCGTCCACGCCCGCGAGTTTTCCTGCCCCAAACTTCTGAATTTGCGCCGATGATGAAAACTTGGTTAAATTCCAGACCTTTGGCTTTGTGCGCAGTAAGTAGTTTAACGTGACCTTGTTTGGCTAGCGTTAAGTTGCTTAGAATCGGCTTGCCAAGAGATTTCATTTCTTGTACAAAATCAAGAAAATCAATCAATTTAAGTGATTCGTTTGGTTGCCAATCGCGTAATTTGGCGCGAAGCGTCGTCAAATCCGCCAAGAAGCTCAAATACTTTTCGGGATCGTCCGCTAACTTTTCGGTTGAGAAAAAATAATTGTACAACGGCGAAATCGATTCGTCGGCGTTCCCAATTAACTCGTCCAGAACTTTCTCTAGAGGATCGTTAAGCGACGATTTGGCGATTTCCTGCAACCACATCATAAGAGGTGTAAATTTATTATCAGCCGACATAATATCCAGCCAAGTTGTACGCCGTTGATGCGCATTCAAGCTAATTTTCCAGAGGTCGGTTGCGTCGATTTGCCACGCTGGATGCGCCAGAACTTGTGGCAGATATTCGTTAAGAACGCTCGGCACGCCACGCGATATTGCGCCGACAATAATCGCCAAATTGATCAGTTGCTGAATTGGTTCGCTGCTCAAAATATCGCGGCGACGCTCGTAATCGACAGGTATATTTTTCTTTGCCAAGAACGGCAATAAACTTTCGAGCTGTTTGTGATTTCGCGCGATAACAGCAATCTCGTCGGGTTCCGTTTTACTATCAAGGAGTTGGCGGATTTCCTGCGCGACAAAATCGTTTTCAGCTTCCTTAGTGCTGGCGGAAACGTAACGTGCCTTTGATGGAGAATCTATTTTCTGAATCAGTTGTTTTGTTGATCCATCAGCATTTGTTAATCGTTCAGTAATTTGCGTTGCAGTGTCCTTAGCCAGATCCAAAATTGCTGCGCCACTGCGGTAATTTTCGCTCAAACTAATCACAGTTAGCGCAGGAAAACGCGTGGCGAATTGCTGAATATTAGAAATGTCGGCGCCCTGAAAGCGATAAATCGCCTGATCATCGTCGCCCACTACCATTAAATTTGGCTGGTCGTCATAATCGGTCAGTGCATTAAGCAGGCGCATTTGCGCGTCGTTAGTGTCCTGAAACTCGTCAACCAAAACATATTGAAAAGTTTCCTGTAAATCGGATTTAAGGTCGGGATTTGCCTCAATTGCGGCAATGACGCGCAAAATCATATCGTCAAAATCATAAAAACCTTGAGTATTCATCTCTGTTGTATAGCGATCATAAACATCAGTCATAGCCAGCAATTTCTGGCTTTGCTTGTCGTCTTTCAAAATTAAACCGCCCGCCGAATTTTTGGTTGTCCAAACTTTTTTCCATTCGGTTAAGGGTTTGGTCTTGCCAGTCAATTTCGCCTCATCGATCTGTCTAGCTAAATTGCGCGTAAAAATTTCCGCCAAAGTTGGTTCGGTCGAAAACGGCAAACGCGGCGTTTCAGTAGTCGCCTTTTCGCCAGCGACTAATAATTCTAGCGCCACATCAATCGTCGCAGAGGAAATTTTATCAGCAAAGGCTTTCTTGACCAGCGGTGTAATATTCGCGCAAAACGCCAAGTTCTGTTTCAAAATTTGGCGGGCTTCGTCAGCGGTCAAACCAGCTTTCTTGAAATCGGAAATTGTTCGCGCCAATTCGTTCAAATAAGTCCATTCGCCATTCATTGTTGTAGTTAGCGGATTGTCGTGCGGCAAACTGCTCAGAATTTCGTCCAAAATTTTGAGTGTTGTTAATTCATCAGCTGGCTGAAAAATCGCGCCATTATAAAAATATTCTGGATAGCGACTAATAATTTCACTGCCGAAACTGTGAAAAGTATGAACCGCAACTTTGTAAGCATCAGCACCAAAAATTCGCGCCATACGTTCGGTCATATTAGCAGATGCCGATTCTGTAAATGTCAAACAAAGAATATCGCTAGCATCAGCATCGGTTTTTTTTAGGATATTCGCCACGCGCATCGCGAGTAACTGCGTTTTACCTGTGCCTGGACCAGCAATCACAATCACTGTTCCATCGGTTTTGTCGACCGCGGCACGCTGAGAATCGTTTAATCGTTTGTATTCTTTCGTAAAACTCATATAACCAGTTTACTATATTTTGTCTTTTTTAAGAAATATGGTAAAATACAAATATGAAACAGTTGTACGATGAACTTAATCTGGAAAAACATATTCAAGCAACTTTCGGTCTGCGTGTCGAAGTAAAATCAACTATTGCTGATAAAATACCAATTAGCGCTAGCGGTAACGCCACGGTGTTTTTGTCGAATAAAGGATTGTTATTTGCGCTGATTACTTCGCGTGGCGAGCAAAATCTCGGCGATATCAAGAAAATCCTGACGCGTATGAACTTGAAACCAGAACAATTTATGCCACCGCGCGCAGATGCGGACTATTTCGATCGTTTGGCAACTGTTAAATTCCGTGAAGTTTACCCCGGTCGCAAACCCACTCATAAAAATGATTTGACTTTTTATCGCACGTTGGCGCCGTATAATCCAGCGCTAATTCAGATTTCAGATGTCGTGAACGGTGTCGTCAAGCAATACGACAGCGACGCGGTTGGCAATTGGCGCCCGAGCGTGAAATTCCAGTATCGACGAATTCGCACGTCTTGACCACTGGTTGCACTTGACTTTTAAGCGCAAGTGTGATACAATGGTAGGATGAACTTGATTAAAATGCCTGAGATAGTTAAATCTGTTAGTAATTTTGATAACCCAGATTTATTCCAGGCGCAGTTGGCGGCATTTGCTCTTGCCGCTCGCACGGGAGGGGTAAAATATGAGGCAGATGTTGTGTATGGCAATTTCACCGATATACTTACTGATGAATACTCTCTGCCAGACGATACGTACTATCAACTCCTAGATTTTACTCATTACAATAAAAATAGCAGAGAAGAAAGAAGCATTCATTCTCGCAAAGAGCTAATAGGTGCGTTCGCAACTGACTACGCAGGCATTCAATTAGATAGTAGCAACTTGTTATCAAAAGCTGGCGGCGAGGCTGTTGTTTATCGTACTGATGATGTTGTTATCAAAGACTACAATGAATGCGATAGTGGCATAGTCGCATATTATGGTTCGATAACAGAACTGATTGACCATAAAGTTGCAGCGTTTTTGCGTGTTAAGGAAGAACGCGGTTTCGAGCAGATACGTGGATTATCGTACATAGACAATAAACTGGCCTGTAGTTTCGTTAGAGGGAACACTATAGAATGGCATAGAAGAAATGGAGTTGCGAGGCTTGCCTGTCCAGATGGGGACGCTAAAAACTTTGTGCAGGAAAAATATATTAAGAAAAAAGCAAAAAAGTTATGTATTAACAGAGATATACACAATGATAATATAATGTATCACGAAGAAGATGGCTATACTTTGATAGATTACGAATTGTGCATATGAGAAGCAATATAGCCTAACGAAGGTAAAAAAAGATTTGTTTTTAGAGCATACTGAAATTTTATAGGATTCAGATTGCGAACCGTATCATGATTTTTCTAAGACAACCAGATTTTCAATATGTGGCGTACGCGGAAAGAAATTAAAGCCTTGCGTGTGAACGATTTTGTATTCAGGCAGTAATCTTGCGATATCGCGCACCTGAGTTATTGGATTGCAAGACAGATAAATTACGCGCGATGGTTTTGTTTCGAGAATTCGCGCAGTAACTTTTTCGTCAAGTCCAGCACGCGGCGGATCAAGAATAAGCGTTATATCATCTGTGATATATTCGAGTGCCTCCTCGGATTTAGTGTGAATTGCAGAAATATTTTTCATATCATGTGTGATATTTTTCTCCATTTCACGAAAAGCATTACTATCAGTTTCGACCAATGTCAGCTCCCTATCGCGAGCAATCGATAGCCCAATCGTGCCAACGCCAGCATACATATCAACAACTTTTTTTGCATTACTGAGACGTTTTTGCATTTCCATAAGCGCCATTTCATAAATTGGCAAGTTGATCTGAAAAAATCCGTTGGGCGAATAAGAATATTCGTATCCCAACAAATTATCGCGCAAATTCTTCATTACTGGGCGCGGTTTGTAATTTTCGAATAACGCGCTGGAAACTTTGCCGTTTTGGTTGCAGCGAATCATCAGCGATTGATAGCGACGCGCTTCGTTGTTTTCAGCGTTCAATTTAGCAACGATTCTTTGTGCTTCTGTGAAAATTTCAGAGCGTTCAATTGAGGAACTGGTAATTGGAATTTTCTGATGGCTACCCCGCTTATGAAATGCTAAAGAGATTTCCTTTGTATCATTATCCCACCACAGCGAATATTCCATTTTGTTTCGATAGCTGAATTCTTGACTGTCAGTGATGATTTCTGGCGCATCAATCGCAATATGTTCCTGCGCAAAAGCTTCTTTAATCAGTAGAGATTTCTGCTGCAACTCGTATCTGTAATTCATAACTTGCCAAGGACTGGTTGACAGATACGCATCGTGGTCGCGCGGCGCGATACGTTCCGACGCGGATTCAAGAATTTCAATCGCAATTCCTTCGGCGTAGGATTTCTTCATTTTTGTCAATTCAACGCGAGCGGTTTCGTTTGGCAACGCGCCCCAGACGAAAATTTTGCGACCATCTGGCAAAATACCAATACTTTGCCCACCAGGAACGATTTTGTCTAAACGCACAGTTTCAATAATTTTTTTCTTCATAATCCGACTGCTAATCCTGCGATGGCGACTATTCCGATGATAATCCACACAATGTTGGTAACGGCTGACGGGTATGCTTTGCGGACAATTCCGAGCACTAAAAGCCCAGCGCCACCGATTATATTTAGGATTTGATACAGAAAAGTTTGCGCTGAAATTACATCGAAACTGATGAGCAAATATGCTCCAATTAGCGACGCGGCGCCAATCCAACCGCAAATATCGCCAACGAGCAACCGTCGACCGTCGTGATGTGATTTTTTGTGGTGTAATGGGTGATAACGCATACAGACATTGTAACATTTCTATTCACGGTCTGAAAGTGATACAATAAAAAGATGGCATATTTACACAAGGAGGGAAAAAATGAGCAATAAGCCAGTTATTGCGACCAAAGATTTGGTCAGAACTTATGGCAAGAAATCAACAACGTTTCATGCGTTGGACGGAATTAATCTGGAAATTCAGCGTGGCGAGAGCGTGGCAATCGTCGGAAAAAGCGGTTCTGGTAAAAGTACGCTAATGCATATTTTGGCGCTTCTTGACGCGCCGACATCTGGTACGGTTGAGATCAAAGGGCAAGACGCTACGAAACTGAAAACTCGTCAAGTCAATAACTTGCGCAATCGGCGATTTGGGTTTGTTTTCCAACAGTTTTTTATGAATTCGCGTGATTCGGTCTTGAGCAATGTTATGTTGCCTTTGAAAATAGCTGGCATCAAAAAATCTGAGCGCAAACGTCGCGCTATGGAGGCTTTGACTGTTGTTGATTTGGCGGACAAAGCCAAATCCAAAGCCAACGATTTGTCTGGCGGTCAGAAACAGCGCGTTTGTATTGCGCGTGCCTTGGTTAATAATCCAGCGGTGATTTTTGCGGACGAGCCAACTGGAAATCTTGATTCTAACACCGGTGCCGTCGTAGAAGACATTCTGTTTAACCTAAACAAAGAAAAAGGCATTACGCTGATTGTCGTTACTCACGATGTTGAGTTGGCTTCGCGTTGCAGTCGACAAGTTTATGTCAAAGACGGCAAAATTGTCACGCCACCTGCCAAAATCACGAAAAAGAAAGGAGCCCGCATATGAAATTATCCGATATTATCAAGACCGCGAATAGCAACCTACTTCGCAACAAAGGCAGAACCTTTTTAACGGTTCTGGCGATTTTTATTGGTTCGTTCACAATTATTGCAACTAGTGCGATTCGAACGGGCGTAAACAGTTACATTGACACGCAAATGGACAGTGCTGGCGGCGAAGGCTATATCGAAATTATGCCGAAAGCTATCCAAGAACTGATGCAAAGTGCGATGAGCTTTGGTGGCGATGGACCGACTGAATATAATCCAGAAACGAATAGTACCGAGATGATGGTTATTTCTGACAATGATTTTGAGAAAATTCGCCAAATTCCAGGAATTGAATCTGTTACGGGTTTTCAATCGACTGATGCCGAATTTGTTACATCTGCTAAAACCGATAAGAAATATCTGATTAGACCAAACACATTGCCGTCTGATCGCATAGCGATCGACATTGCCGAAGGTCGTTTGATAAATATCAACAGCGATACGCCAGAAATCAATTTGCAACCTGGTTATGCGGAAGTGCTAGGATACAAATCTGATGCTGATATGATTGGCGCAACAATTGAAATCGGCGTGGTCGAACAAGCCACGATGGAAGTGCAAATCGTCGAAGCTAAAGTTGTTGGTGTGATGAATAAATCTATTATAAATATGGGGCGCAGTTGGGTAAACTTGTCGCTTCGCGATAAAATTCTCGATGTGTCATTTGCGCACATGCCCGAGAGCTATCGAAACACTGTAATGATAGCCACCGCTGAATGGGATTCGTCGCTAGGCGATGATGGCTTGGACAAAATCAAGGGCGAACTAGAAGAGTTAGGATTTATCGGAACCACAATCCAAGACCAAGTTGGCATGATGCAGGCGTTCTTTGATGCTATTCTCCTTGTCTTTACAATCTTTGGCGGTATTGCCCTGCTCGCGGCATCAATTGGCATAATCAATACACTGTTTATGTCCGTCCAAGAACGAACACGCGAAATTGGTCTAATGAAGGCGATGGGTCTTGGCAAAGGAAAGATTTTCTTGATGTTCAGCATTGAGGCGATTAGTTTAGGTTTCTGGGGTTCGGCGATTGGCGTCGGTGTGTCATACTTGGCGAAATCTATTCTAAATCCAGTGGCAGCAAATACTTTTCTGAGTGATTTACCAGGCTTTAATTTGATGGAGTTTGATTTGGTAATGATAGCTATGTTGATCGCGCTGGTTATGGCCATTGCGTTTTTGGCGGGTACTTTGCCGGCTCGTCGTGCTGCAAAGAAAGACCCAATCGAGGCGTTGCGGTACGAATAGGAGATGAAAATTAGCAAAAGTACACTATTTGCGATTGTTGTTGCGCTGTCGGCTACCGTTCTGATTGTCAGTAATATTGCCAGCACTAAAATGTTTGATTTCTTTGGCACTGGTTTGGTTTGGGACGGCGGCGCGATCCTCTTTCCTTTATCGTATGTTTTGGGCGATGTGATTACCGAGATTTACGGTTTCAAAACGGCGCGCAAGATTGTTTTTATAACTTTTGCGATGAATTTGGTGGCGATTTTGGCGCTCTGGATTGTGCAAATCTTACCGCCCGGTATTGGCTGGGAAAATCAATCTGCTTACGAAGCAATTATTGGTTTTATGCCGCGCATCGTGGCGGGCAGTTTGGTGGCGTACACGGCTGGGCAGATTATGAATGCCTTTGTGTTTGTGAAAATAAAAGCTGCGACGAGAGGTAAGAAACTCTGGTTGCGGGTGCTGGGATCGAGTTTTGCTGGACATATGATTGACACACTAATTTTTACTACAATTGCGTTTTACGGCACGATGTCAACCACGCAATTTATCGGTTTAATTGGTATAGCCTATGTAACAAAGTTAGTCGGCGAAGCTGTACTGCTGCCAGTAACTTATCGCGTTGTAAAATTTATGAAGAAGATTACTGCTGGCGAGAGTGATGATATTTGTGGTCTGGCTGAACCAACTAAATCCAGTTAATTAAAATAAGAAAGCTCAACATCCAGTACAGTCAGTCACAGGATATGTCCTATTTTCTAATTACATCATGTTTTGACAGAAAATGTAATCTTATGTATAATTAACAGAGATGAAAAAGCCTTTTAGTTTTGAAATTACTGCTCGAAATGGCAGTTTGGCGCGAGCTGGCGTAATACATACGCCGCACGGCGATATCAAAACACCAACATTTTCGGTGGTTGGCACGCACGCGCAAGTGAAATGTCTTAGTCCTGATAATTTGCGCGAAATTAATGCACAAGTGATGTTGAGCAATGGGTATCACCTGCTTCGGCGGGCGGTTATGATTGATGCGGCTGGTGGCTTGGCAGAGTTCAACGACTGGCGCGGACCAACGATGACGGACAGTGGCGG
>JGI994J12354_10004059_pt1 | contig 13335 bp, 3 predicted proteins | sample IntmicLarv3ML3BL_FD_12354 | JGI IMG/M metagenome (IMG submission 12354)
TGAATAAAGGATAATAAGTAATTATCTTTTATTCATAGTATATAAAAATAAGTAAAATATCTTTGTATTTACATTATTTTTGGAGTTGTATATAAAATACAAAATCTTATATTTGGCAAATATTTTATATTTACAAAATAATATCTATGAAATCAGTGACATGAAAACAATTTAAAAATAATTTAAAAACAGTGAAAGGAAGTGTGGAGGGAATATGAAATACAAGAAAGTATTACTGGCAACAATGGCAGTTTCAAGTTTGCTTGCAATTTCTAATGCAGTTTATGCGGCAGATGAATGGAAACAAACAGATGCCGGCTGGCAATATTATGACCATTCAAATCAGTTACAAAGGTCAAATTGGTATCAGTCAGAGGGTAGATGGTATTATCTGGGTTCTGATAGTATTATGCTCCAAAATGAATTTACAGAAATAGATGGAGATTACTATTTCTTTAAAGGAAACGGCAGTATGGCTAGTTCAGAGTGGCAAAAATTAGAAACTGCAAAGGGTGAATTTTGGTTTTACTTTGGTAAAGATGGTAAAGCTTATAAGCGCACTGGTTCAAGATTTAAGAAGATTGTAGATGATAAAACATACATCTTTAACGAAGAAGGACATATGCTTACAGGTTGGATTGATGAAAACGGTAATACAGTTGATGAAAATATTACTGGTCTATTTATGGAAGGTATCTACTATTGCAAAGAAGATGGTGAAATGTATGTTAACGATTGGTTCAACTACTATGATTCATATTGGTATGATGAAATTGGTGCTAATTTAGTTGGTACAGATTATGCCAATTATACAGAATTTTGGTTCTACTTTGATAGAGATGGAAAGAAACTTAAAAGTGACGGAAGTTTTATAAGACAAATAAATATAGACGGAAAGTCATATGGTTTCGATGAAAATGGAGTTATGAAATCATGGTGGTCACTTACTAATGAAGTAACAGCAACAGCAACCAGCAATGATGCAAAATTCTATTATGGGCATATTGGCGGAGAACTCTTAAAAAATAAATGGGTTTGGACATGGCCGTCACTAGAGCAAGACCCAATAGACTATGAAAATCAAGAAGCTAGTTGGTGGAGAGCTGACGGTAACGGACGCATATATAAAGACCGTATTCAATTAATAAACGGAAACAGATATGCATTTGATGAAATTGGAAGAATGCAGATTGGATTTGTATTTGCTGACGGATATAAGACATTTGTAGGTCAGTTAGCACCAGAAACATTAACATCTAAAGATTTCAAAGATGGCATTATGTGGGGATTTGGATATAGGTCAGATTTATATTTCTTCTCAATAGATGAATTAAATGATGGTTCAATGCAAACAGGTACAGAAGTTAAGATAGAATTAGCCGATGGTATATTCACTTTTGGCTTTAATAATGCAGGACGTGCTTATGGAAATCGAAATACCATAGAAAAAGCCAATAATTCATATTATAGAAATGGTTTACGTTTAGAAGCTGATGAAGACATCGGATATGGTGTAGTGGTTGATGCATCTGGTATCTTTAGAGTTGTAGATGATAAAGGTAAAATTATCGAAGGTAAGAAAAGAATAGTAAAAGACCTAGATGGTGATTGGCTAATAATCGTAGATAACGAACTTAAAGCCTACATAAACGGAGCAGAGGATAAACCAAGGTGGTGGACAAATGCTTCTGGCATAGAGGGGTATTATCATTATGACGCCAGTCAGCCGTTAGGACAAAGACATACTGCATTTATAGCCGATAAAGATACATTAGGCGGCAGCGGCAGTAATATATCTAACAAAATAATAATTAACATTAACCCTTAAAGGAAGGAGAATATATGAGTATTAAAAGAAAAATAAAGAAAGTACTATCCTCAGTGTTAGCACTTTCAATGTTAGTGCCATCTTTGGCATTAATGGCACCAATTAACAGTATGGCGGCAACTACAGAACTCATACCTGAAAATTTAGGTAATGGTAGTAGCAGTGCGTCAGCATACTCATGGGCACGTCGAAACGGAGCTGGAGAATCAGCAACTTATCGATTTGATATAAGAGGTATAGGCTCTAGCGGAAATAAAAATTACAGTACAACTGATAACACCCAGCTCCAGACAACATATAACAATGGTGGTTATGCAACATATATTGTTACTCCGCTTTCTAATGATTCACTTTCAAATAATGGTACTAATGCTTTTAAATGGAATATGGAACATAATGGAGGTGTACAGGTTATACCGACAAATCATCCTTCTCTTGGAGGAGTAGAACTTAAAATGACAGTTACTCCTGCCCCTGATGATATGCATATATTGGTAGACTATTATATTCATAACAGCAATGACACTTCAATAGACAATGTACATTTTGGTTCGGGTGCTGATGTTATGATAGCAGGGGATGATGGTGCAACTGTATATAAAACTAATAAAGGGTTTCTTATGGTCAATAGAAGTAATAATTCAACATTTGAATGTATTACTAATGACACTGCTTTAGGTACAACTCCGCCTAAAACAAGGTGGATGGGATATTATGGCAACTATTCATCTAGTATGTATACTGAGGGTCCTGATTTAGTTAACAACACTGATTCTGGTATATCATTTTCATGGAAAATTGATGAGTTAAGACCACGTGAAACAGTACATAAAAGGATTGCTTTTTTAGTAAAAGATACTACATTTTATGTAAACCCAACATCAGGTGTTAATCTTCCTACTCGTAATGGAACGTACGCTCAACCGTTTAAGACCATAGAATATGCATTATCTAGATTACAATCTTTAAACAGATCTAAAGCTTACATAAATTTAATGGAAGATTATGATTTAAGTGCAGCAGAAAGTTCTAATATAGCTACATTTTTATCATCTGGAAATAAAGATATTACAATATCTAGTACAGATTATAGTATTGCTGGAGATCCAATAGATTATACAGCAAATAAAGTTAGCTTAAAGAGAGCCGCAGGTAATACAGATGTACTATTACAAAACGGTAATGGAAAACTTAACTTATTTAATATTATATTAGACGGTAATAATATAGAGGCAAGCGGCAGTATGGTATCTTCTGGTGTAGGGAACGGTACTATTAATATTATGCAAGGCACAGAAATTAAAAATGCAAAAGTTAATACCGCTGAGGGCAGTGCTATAAATGTAACAGGAGCTGCACACTTATCAATTAATACATCAAAAATATCAGACAATATAACAGATATAAGAGGAGCTGTATATTTTGCTTCATCTGGGGTATTTTCAATTAGAGGTGCAGTAGATGTATCAAATAATGAAGATGTATCAAATCAAGCCAGCAATATTTATCTAGGCTCAGCCAGCAAAATAGTGGTTGAAGATAAACTTTTAGACGGCAGTAATATAGGTGTTACTACTGAAGGTAATATAACATCAACACCTCTTGTTATCACAGCTTCTTCGATGAAAATAGAAGCACCAGATATGTATATATCTATGTTTAGTTCAGATTTAGCTAATCAAGGTGTAGACGTAGTTTCGGAAGAAAACAATATTGCCTTTAAAAGAGATCCTGTAAATGTCAGAATTAGAACTACAGGAGTAACACCAGCAGTTGAGGATGATATCAGACCAAGCAATACAGGCGCCGTAATCCCAATAACGGTTAATAATATTCAAAATTATAAACTTAGAGATATAATGTTTGTTCCAGAAAATGCAGAGATACGTTACTTTGAAGGGGACACAGAGGTTATAGAGCCTGATTTTAGTAATCTAACTGAGATAAAAATAACAGTTCCAGATGAAGCAGTTACAGTTAGATTAGATTATGAATATATTACAGGCGGATATGAGTTTAGAAAATATCCTTATGGCAATGATAGTACAGAAAGAGTTAAACTTTTATCAGGAAATGCAGGAGCGGCAGTCTCAGGAACAATACCTTTTGTTTCAAGAGAGGGATATGACTTTGCAGGATGGTTTGATAGAGAGGGTATAGCTCTTCCAGTAGTATTAGGAATATATCCAAATGAAATTAAAGTATATTATCCAAAATGGACAGCTAATACTAATCAGCAATTCACCTTTAATGTAAATTATGTGAATGTAGCAGGAACTTTAAACTTTAGCAATTATTCTGATGATAATATTGCAGACACAGTAATAAGTACTCAAGCACGAATTGTACCAGGATATGTATTAGACAGCGTTGAAGCCAATCCTACCCATAATGATATAGGCGAATCGACAGGAGAATTTGATGGTACTCCTTTAGAAGCTTTTTTGGGAGTTCAGCCTAATGAAGTGCTAACAGCTCTTTATACATATAAAGTAAGTACAGATCCAGCAGACAGAAAAACTTTTAGAATTATACATCAAGATGCAATGGGCATGGAATTAAGCCCAGACATAGTATCACAACTTTTTGCAGAAACAAGCATTGTTACATCACCACTAACTAATATAACTGGATATGAATATGCAAGTGCAGAATTGATAGCAGGAACTGTGGGTGGTTTAAGTGGCAATGTATTCCTTACACATGTAGATGAAGCTATTGCTTTGAATCAAAGTACAGGTGAATTTAATGCAAGTATGCCTAATCAAGATGTAACACTTTTATATAAATACAATTTTACAGGTGACGGATACGATTTTACAGTTAGTCGTATATTTGAGGGAACCAGATTGGTGAATAATGAAACATCACTGGTACCTCCGCATAGCACTGTAACAGCACAATTTAGAAGCATTTATGGATATCAGCTATTAGGAACGAATGTTTCTCCTATAGTAGGTTCTTTTGATGGTAATAATGACTATTCAGGAACAATGCCTCAAGATGATTTCTTAGTTGTAACTTATGAATATGAGAAGAAATTAAATGAATGGGGAATTTTAATATATTCGTCAGGCGCAAATGGAAGTTTAGATAATTCTGGTACTGCTGTTGAAGTAACAGCAAGCGGTATTTTAGGAGAATATGAAACAGAAATTATTATGTCAGACGGAACAGCAGAAGGAGAGGCTGGAAGTTATACATGGCAGCAATTGCTAGATAAAAACTTAGTTCCTCAGCCGTCTGCTGACATGTATTATATGTTTGATTGCTGGTACATTGATGCAAATAACAATGGAGTTAAAGATTTAGGTGAGGAAATAAATTCATCAACTATTTTTGACTTACCAAATGCAAAAGTATATGCAAACTTTATAGAAGATCCGCAGTGGTGGATAGATATTTATTTTACAGCAGGAGAAAAGGGAAGTTTAACAGGAGTTTCAACACTTCATACGACTAAAGACCAAACATGGGGCGATATATTAGCTTTATTACCAGCAACAAATCCAAACTTATTTTATATGTTTGATGATTGGTATAAAGGAACTCAGAAAGTAAATATCACTGATGAGTTGGAAAACGGAGCAGTTTATACTGCTAAATTTGTTAAAGACCCTGTTATATTTGGACTTAATGTACAAGCTCCTCCAGCAATAGGAAATGTTGATTTAAACGGAAGCGGAAAGATTACTGTTTATGAAACAGAAGCTGATTATAAATATGTAATCGCGGATATGGAAGGAAATGTAATAGCGGTACAATCTGGTGTAAATGGTACAAATAGATTGACTTTCCCAGACTTAGATCCAGGAACACGTTATGAAGTCTACGAAGTATTAGGAACACAGAATGTAAATGCAGGAGATACTATATCATCATTGCCTGCTGCAAATATTAGTGCACCTACAGAAGTTTTAATTCCTGTAGTAGATAATAATTATGTAGTAACTTATGATGAGAATAATGAGGGGAAAACAAAAATAGTAATAAATCCAGCAGACCCTGAAATGGATTATGCAATTTTAGATGAAAACGGCAATGTTGTAATCACACCTGAAACACGTGAAGACGGCTGGCAGACTCCAAGCGGAAATGCTCCTGCAGTAGTGGAATTTTCAGACCTTGACTATAACAAAGAATACACAATCGTAGCAATACCAAGAGATAAAGCAGATATAACACCGCCAAGTCAAAAGGTAAATGACGGAAGTGTAATTATTACTGACCCAAGCGGCGAAATAGATATTCCTAAGTATATAGTAGAAACTATTAATGGAACAGTAGTAAATGTAGCGGGAGAAGCTGTAGGAAATGATAGATATGATGAAGTAAAGGCTGGTGATACAGTAAATATTTCTGCGGATAGTACTAATTTAGCAGGTGAAGCATTTATAGGCTGGGAAATATTAGTTGGAAATGCAGAAGGAATAACTAATGCACAGCTTTCACAAAGAAATATCACATTTGCAATGCCAAAAACAAATATAGTATTTTATGCAAAATATAACAGAACATCAACAGGTAATGCAGAAGTTATTGATGAAGTAAGGGGCGGAAACAGAAATGAAATGTCTCTTGACCCTAATGAAATACCAAATTTAGAGCAAGCATTAACACAGCAAATTGATAGAGATTTGATGAACAATGAAAATGCAGATGTAACTTATAGAGTAGTATTTAATAAAAATAAGGCAACTGTATCAGAACGTTTATCATTAAGAGGTATTTCGATAGCTGGAGTTAATCATCCGCTGGCATTTGAAGCAGCATGGGGATTAGATGTTAATATTGAACGTTACGTAAACGGAAGAAAAGTAGCAATGGCTACACCATCTAATGCACAATTTACAGTTATAACACAGCTTGACAGTGATGATGTAGATATGCTGGATTATGAATTATATGAAATAGATACAAACGGAAGTATCAGCTTGGTAAATCTATTAAATGGTGATGATCCAGAGTCAACAGGCGGTTTATTTAAGTTTGAAGCAACCGCAGGACATAGATATTTATTAGTATATTCAAAAGCATATCGTGTAACAGTTGTAGATAGGTTAGATTTAGACGGTCCTGCTTCAAATGTATATGTACCTAAATTTTATCAATTTAAGGTTAGAAGATTAGGAAACATAATGGACAGCAATTATGGTACTGAATATCAGTGGATACAAGATAATACACCAACTGGTCCTTCTACAGACATAGAGGGTGTAGTATATAATTTTGTAGGCTGGAGTTTAAATGCTTCACCAGAAACATTTAGAGAATTTGACCTAGATACTGCAATTAGAAAAGCAACAATAATATATGCATACTATGAAGATAATAGGGCAGAATTAGCTGAGGAAAGAAACGCAATAGATTCACTGATTGGTGAAGCACTTGAAGTTGCAAATGATTACATATTATTTAGAGATGAAAGTGAATATGCAGTTAGTGTTGTTACAGCCGCACAAGAAAGAATAAATGCGGGAATTCTTGACCCTATTACAAATGTTCAAAGAGAACTGACAGTTGACGAAATGAGAGATGTGATTGCAGATATGGAAGCGGCTTTGGCTAATCCTCCTGCTGGTTCGTTTGTGGTTCGTGACGGAATTTCAAATATAAGAGAAATCGTCCAAACAAGAAGAGAGGTTTATGACAATCAAAATCAAACAGGCAGTATATCTTCATCAGGCGGTTCTGGTGCAGGCGGCGGTTCTGGTAACGGAAGTGTTTCAAGGCCATTTGTACCTACAGCATTGCACTCTTATTCAATAGGAGTACATGGTAACTGGGAACTTGAAGCAGGTTCTGCTAATAAGTGGAGTTTTAGACTTAACGGCGGAATAAAACTTGCAAAAATGTGGGCATGGTTAGAGTACACTAGCGGAGATGTAAGCAGAACGGGCTGGTATCACTTTAATTCACTGGGAATAATGAATTCAGGCTGGTTTCAAGATGAAGCCGGAGATTGGTATTATTGCAATGAAGAAAAAGATGGCTGGTTTGGAAAAATGCTTACAGGTTGGAAATTAAACCCTACAGACAATAATTGGTATTATCTTGATGAATTAACAGGTAAAATGGCAACAGGCTGGAAACTAATAGGTGGAAAATGGTATTATTTCACAGTTTCTAATAATGGGCCAACTTATGAATATGATGCTATGAACGATGTTTGGAAATATATTGAAAATAGCGGGCGACCAGTTGGTTCTATGTATGCAGGAGAAATTACTCCTGATGGATATAGAGTAGATGCAAGTGGTGCATATGTAGAATAGGAGCATGAAACAATATGAAGAAAAATAAATTTTTTAGAAAGGGGATTGCTGGGATATTAATGACATGCATGGTTTCGGCCATGCTGTCACCGGCAATGTCAGTATATGCGGCAGATACAGGCAAATATACTTTTGATTTAGGTGGTGTAGAGGTAGAAGATGCTAGTGAAGGAAACGGTGGGAATATACCTTGGGACATCATACGAAATGACAATGGGGGAAGTAAATATGAGTTGGAAGGCCCTATCGGAACTTCAATTTTAGTAAAGTATACAGGTTTACCGATAGATGGTAGTATAGGCGATGCAAATCCAAGACCAGCACTGCCTAGTCCGATAGTAAATAGTAGTGAAACAGGATATACATTTAACGGCTGGTATACAAGTCCCGATAGCACAGGAAGTCGTATAAGTAGTTTTCCGTCATCATATTTTCAATATTCAGATTATACATATTATGCTAATTTTATGGTAGATACAAGTGTATTCTTTGATTTTAATGTAGAACATATACAATTAGTTGAAGTTGAAGTTGAAGGTGAAATTGAAATTGAAGAAGGTGTGTTATTCTCTAAGAGAGATTCAGCAAGAAATGTTGAAGCAACAGTGGGTACCAGTCCAAGAAGTTCAATATCTGGGTATAAATATTCACATCATGAGGTTTATGTTGCAGGAAGACTTTTTGCATTACCTGACAGCCTTGAATATTTTGGCAGTGATGATAGAATACAAGGAACAATGCCTTCTAAGAATATGCTTATAAAATATTTTTATGAGGTAGATACTGACAGAACTTTTACTGTTACAGTAAAACATCAGTATGAGGGTAACGATATAGCGGAAGCTCAAGAAATATATTTAAGTGCAGGAAAATCTTTAAATGCAGAAGATAATGATAATATTGAGAATATTAAGCCAAAAGATGATATTATGGGATATGTATATAATACAGACAGTGTCCCAACCGTAATGCAAGATGAGGCAGATACTGGCGAAGAACTTTCATCAGGAAGATTACATACAATATTGACATTTGATGAGGCGGGGAATATTGAAGGAAATCCTAAAATGCCAAATCAAGATATTGAAATAGTATACGAATATATGATTGACCCTAATATGGAAGTTGCGGCAGTTGTTGCATATAATGACGATTTTGGAAATAATTTAACTTTGGCTGGAGCTCCTTTGGAAGGTATAACAACTTTATATGAGTTTAATCCAAATGATGCTGTAAATATTCCAATTCCAAATTTAGCAGCCTTTGGATATCCTAATGTTAATATTGATTGGGTAACTCCAATAGGCTGGACATTAACAGGAAATCCAACCGATATAACCGGAACAGCAGGAATGGGCACAGCTAACATAACAATTACTTATGTGGCTGACCTTAATGATGCAGACAACTGGAAACGTGTTATATATGATACAACAAATATTGGTGTCGGCGGCTCTGTAAATGGTATTACAACTGCAAAGTATTTTAATTCTGGAGTTTATACAATTAATGATTTAACTGGACATTTGGGTGTAACTCCTGCCCAAAATTATAGATTTGTTGGTTGGCATGAAGTAGATGGTATTGACACAATTCCATTGCCTGAAAATATTGATTTGCAAAATGAAATAAAATTAAGACCAATATTTGAAAAAGATCCTGATTATTGGGTAAATATTGATTTTGTAGCTGGTTCAAATGGAACTATATCTGGCACTAATAGTTTGGAAGTGTTGGTAGGTTCACCATGGTCAGATATTTCTGCACCGCTAACAACACCTGCGGCTGGATACCAATTTGATGGCTGGTATGATATAAATGGAAATCGTGTTGATAGTTCAACTTACGAATTTGAAATTGATATGATATATACAGCAGTATTTTTGGATACAGACTCAGAAGCATCGACACTTAATATGCCAATTGCAGATGCATTAGTAAATAGTAATGGTGCGGGTGAAATTACAGTATCAGTACCTGTCGATAACAGAACATATGTTGTTGTTAGTGAAGAGGGCAATGTATTACGTTCTCTTACAGGAAGTCAGATTAATCTTGGAAGTAGATTTACTCCGCTTGCATTAGGTGGTACATATAAAATATATGAGGTAGCCGCAGGAGTAACAGTTCCTTCTACAGGAACTTCATTTGAGATTAATGTATCTGGTACTGACAGAAGTGTTGGTTTAGAACTTACTATACCTGCTATAGGCAATAATTTTACTGTAGCAGAAGATACAAATAATACAGGAAAAGCAGTAATTGAGATAAACCCTGCTGCAAGTAATACCGATTATGCTGTAATTGACAGTAACGGAAATGTTGTTAAAACATGGACTCCTTCAAATGGAAGCACAGTAATTTTTGACAACTTAATAAACAATGAAGTATATACAGTAGTAGCAAAAGAAACTGGAAAAACAGCAACTCCTGCAAGTAAAATTAATTCAGGTGTAAGCATAAATGTAAATATCAGTGAGTCTGACAATGTGATATTATATACTATAACCATTTTAGGTGGTGATGGGTATATAGCTAAAATTGGAGATGATTTAGTTAATTTAGACAGTGCTGATGTACCTGAGGGAGAAAGCATAATTATTACAGCTCCACTGCAAAATGACGATAGTGAAAATTTTGTTGGTTGGAGAACATTGGTAGGTAATAGAACATTTGCAAACAGAATGAATAGTTTTAATATGCCATCTGGCAATCTAGTTTTAATGCCTATATACCGTTCTCCTAGTCCTAATGTTAATATAGAAACAGATACAGCTATTGACAATGGATTCGGAATTGAACCAGATAATAATTTAAGTACAGTCTTAGAAACACAAGATGATACTGATATGCTTGCAGGCGGGCGTGAGGTTACATATCAGGTAAAACTAAATAAGAGAAACGCAAGTGCGGCTGAAAGGGCTAATACTAGAACAGAATCAGCTACTATGTATGGAAATGCTTTTGAAGCGGCATGGGCTGTAGATGTTAATCTATTACGTTTTGTAGACGGACAGCAAAGACCTGTTTCAACAGATAGTAACGCAAGCGTAGATGTATGGGTACAAATAGAAGATGCTTATATGGGCAACTTAGATTATCAGTTATGGGAAATTGAAGAGGGAACGGGCAATGTATTATCTGTAACTATGACTCCTGACCCTAACACAACCAATAATGGAATATTTAAGTTTACTGCTAACATAGGTTCAAGTTATGTATTAACTTATAGTAAAGCATACAGTGTTAAATTGATAGACAGCAAAAACAATAATACTGTAGATTTAGTTGTAAGAAGAGGCGAAACTATATCTGATGAAAATAATTTCACAACTTGGGAACCAACATCAATTATTATAGACAATAATTTAATATGGACTTATGATGGTGTTGGAACACAGGAAAATGCTGCAATATTATTTAATACAAATAATGCAGTAACAAGCAATTTAACTCTTTATGCTGTTTATAGTTCTACAGTAGACCCTGTATGGGCGCAGGCTTATGAGGAGTTAGAAGCTCTTATAGAACTTGTGAAAGAAGTTGCAGCAAGTGATAATGTTTCAGATACTAATAAAAATATTTTAAATCAAGCTATTGCTGACGCAGAAAGTGTATTAAATACTACCCCAGCATCTATTTTACAGGATTTAGTTGATGCATATATTGATTTAGATGTTATAGCTGAAACTATATTAAGGGATGAGTTGGCAAATTTAATAACAGATGTTAATGATTTAATTGACAATGGAAATCTGACTGAGGCAAGCAAAAATGAATTAAGAGATAAAATAACTTCAGCAGAAAATGTATTAAATAATCCAGCTTCAAGTATTAGAGATTTAAAAGATGAATTTAGTGCTATTGAGGAAGAAGTAGATAATATTACGACTATAGGCGGAGGTTCTGGAAGTTCAGGTGGCTCTGGTAGCTCAGGTGGTTCAGGCGGGTCTGGCAGCTCTGGCGGCGGTAGTGTGACTACAGCTAGGAGGTATAATGTTGGAGCTAACGGTGGTTGGATATTAGCAGAAGGAACTTCTAACCAATGGCTGTATGCGTTAAATTCATCTACTCATATAAGTAATTCATGGGCATTATTATCACATACTTATGGTAATGATACTTTATCTTACTGGTATTACTTTGCACCAAATGGTATTATGAGAACTGGTTGGTTTAAAGATACTGATAGTAAATGGTATTATTTGAATGAAGCGAATAATGGTTGGTTTGGCAGAATGGTTACTGGCTGGATTCAAAGTGAAGGACAGTGGTACTATCTTGACCCAACTACAGGCGAAATGTCTACTGGCTGGAAACAAATAGACGGCAAATGGTATTATTTTAGCACAAGAAGCGTAGAGGCTTCATGGCAATATGATGAAAACTTAGAATATGAGGGCTGGAATTATAATATTGCAAATGCATATCCATTAGGAGCAATGTTTTCTAACACAGTTACACCAGATGGTTATAGTGTAAGTGAAACAGGAGCATATGTAAAATAATAGAATTGTTATGAGCTGATGATTAAATCATGTGAAATTAAGTACAAATATTTTTGTAACATTATTAATATTTATATAATAGTATACATATAATACAATTACTCATATTTGTCTAAGATTTTATTATCATAATTACAGCTAAATATCAAAATTTAAAACATCATTCAAGTAGAAATTATAACTTGAATGGTGTTTTTATTTTGGGTGTGTTAGGGTGTGATTTGTTAGTATTATTTTAGGTATAGGATTGAATGGGGGGTTATTTTATGGGTATTAGAATGTGATTTGTTAGTATTGTTTTAGGTATAGGCTTGAATGGGGGTTTTATTTTATGGGTAGTAGGTGTGGATTTGTTAGTATTGTTTTAGGTATAGGCTTGAATGGGGGGGTTATTTTATGGGTATTAGAATGTGATTTGTTAGTATTGTTTTAGGTATAGGCTTGAATGGGGGTTTATTTTATGGGTAGTAGGTGTGGATTTGTTAGTATTGTTTTAGGTATAAGGTTGAATGGGGGGGTATTTTATGGGTATTAGGGTGTGATTTGTTAGTATTGTTTTAGGTATAGGTTTGAATGGGGGTTTTAAGGAGATACAAGGCGAATGTTATAAAAATTGTATATATGGTTTGAATATGAATAAAAGATAATTACTTATTATCCTTTATTCATATAATGCAAAAATTGGTATTGAGATTAAGTTAGTTTGTATTTATTATCTATAGAC